>Ga0180437_10000094_pt1 | contig 198445 bp, 252 predicted proteins | sample SS_ome_4_FD_132410 | JGI IMG/M metagenome (GOLD analysis project Ga0180437, IMG submission 132410) | Hypersaline lake sediment archaeal communities from the Salton Sea, California, USA - SS_3_D_1 metaG | ecosystem: Environmental > Aquatic > Non-marine Saline and Alkaline > Hypersaline >...
GCGACTACTGTATGAGTGACAACATGGAGACCGGGATCGTCTATCTCCGCTGGCTGGTTGCCAAGGGGCACGTCACTCAGCAGCAGTACCGCACGATTCTCTTCAAGATTCAGGATGTAGCGTGTGTGGAAGACGAGAATGGTGAGAAGGTCCATCCCCACATGTGTAAGCTCTTCGATATGTCGGATCCGAACACCCTATTCTTGATCCGTGAATCCGCTCGCCAGTAATTCCTCTCCAAGCCCGTATCAGAGTCAGTTATGGAATGTCAACGACTTTCCTCGGTTATTTGACCGTGTGAGAAGATTAACTAACGAAGAAGCTCAAACTGTCCGTGATAGCAGGCGAGAACCTGGAGAGCGTCCAGTATACTTCAACTCCGGAAGCGGAGAAGATGAGGAAATCTCTGAGCAATTTGAAGCCTTCCTGATCCTTCTTTCTTCCGGCGTAAAGACGGAAGCTGTCACCTGGATCAATGCCGTAGCCAGTCTCATGCCTGATCGTGATGACTGGAATGACGTTCTCATAGAGACTGTCGAGCAGCAGATCGCCAATGCTCAGACCCTGAACGACGCTATCAACACAACCTACGAAGGCTACGAGTCTTTCAGAACCAACTTCAGAATCGATGGGTTCGAGGATATCACTGAGATTGGGCTGATGCTCGACGATCTCCAAGTAGGAATGGGCGAGCTGAGTGGACGAGCGCGGGAAGCCAAGCATCTTGAAGTGCTCAGCGCGATTCTCAATGAACGGGCGACGAGTGAGGAATTTGGAGATGCGAGGTTGCAACAACTTCGGTCCTGGATTACCCCTCTGATGACTTACTAGGAGATTGCTGTGCCACAAAACAGCTACAAGTTCGACAAAAATACCTTCGATGAGTTCGACATCTCACGTGTCAGTGTGACCGAACGAGGGAGCGACGATTGGGTCGCCTTCATGTGGAGCAAGCACGGACAGGAAGCGATTGGACGCGGGGAGAACATGCTTGAAGCTCTCACGAGCGCTGTGGAATATTTGACACAATCGTTCCGTCTTCCACCATCGATGTTCAAGCAGTCCGAGTCCCTGAATGTTCCCCAGAGCAGCATCCGAAGGAATCGCAACAACCGCATACTGAGACCAGCGGAACAGATTCTTGATCGGTTCTCCGAGAAGAAGAAAAAGCGCGGGGACATGGAAGTCGTCTTCCCAAACGAAGACCTGGAAGAGATCAAGAAAAAGAAAGACATCGTTCTCCCCTACGGATATGACGATGTGCAGGGAGGCTACATGGAGGTGACCGTCACCCCATCCTCCCTCGACTCTCTCCGAGAGAACTTCGACAACATGCCGACTCAAGAGTACTCGGGATCCAAGCGCTTCCTGATGTGGGTCAAGACGTTGGCTGGTCGAATCAAAGAGCTATCTCCTCTCGACGCCCATCGGGGTCCGATCGTGGCGACAGCCGTGGAAGGCAAGAACACTTTCTATTACTATAGAGTGAGCAAGATCGACCGTGAATTGGTAGTCAAGGACGCCAAAGAGCCGATTATCGTGAACTTTTCCAGGCACGAAAACTTCCAGATTCATATCTATGGTCTGGACCAAGCGACGAGTTTTCCGTCTCACGTTCCAGAAGGGGAGTCATGGACAAGAATCGATCTGGACGACTGAGCGAGAGGGAGTTCAACGCTCACGAGATTCTGAGTCAGGTGACGATTCTTCATCACACCGACCCGCTCTTGGCTCGGAAGGTCACAAGAGCTGTCCTCCTGGAGAAAGCCGCTCGGGGAGACTTCCGGGAGCCGCGCCTTGGCTTGAAGCCAACAAAGGATGGAGTGATCCATGTCTCCGTTTGATCTACATTCAAGATTTGACAACAGTCTCTACCACTTGGCGAGACACGTCAGGCAGGCTGGCTTCAAGAATGAAGCTGACCGTATCATGCGACTGTCCAACCATTCCAAGGCGGTCGTCGAGACTCTCCAGAAGGTGTTCAAGCCTATGCTCGGAGACGACCTGAGTGTGGAGCGCGCAAACAACCTGGCAATGGCTGTCCTCTATTACAATGAGGGAGACGACCTCCATCAGTACATCCACGATGCTCTGCTGAAGACCAACGAGTCCTTCTATGACAAAGAGCGCACCCACAAGCTCACCGACCAGAAGGCGTGGTCCCTGGCTGAGAAAGCTGTGAAGCAACTCCAACGCAAGAGTCTGCTCCCGAAGGATATGAACTAGATGTCGAAGACGGTCAAATTCCAAGACGGCGACGTCTACATCCCTTCGACGGGACGTCCGTATTACATCGAAGGTCGAGAGAAGTGTGAGCAGGATGTAGCCTGGCAGCTCATGACTACCTACGATGGTGAAGAGGGGTCTGAGATTGCAGCGGTGGATAAGCCGGTCTACGCGACGAGGCAGATCCTCCAGTCTCTCATTCGACAGAAGGTTGCTGATGCTGTCACCCGCTTGAAGCGACTCCAGCAGGAGCGGCTAGACCAAAACCCCAAGTCGGAGCTGATCAAGCGTATCCTGGACTTGGATGTTTGGCAGGTGGAAGCTTTGGACTTCGCCTTCTATCTTGCTCTGGAGACCGAAGCTGGAGGCACGGTATCGAAGGGCTACACGATCGGGCTCGGGCATCAGTTCCCCGATGACGCTCTGTGGCTCCTAGAGAGAGAAGGTACCTGATGGTAGACGACATCACCAGAACCAAGGTCTACAAGGAACAGATGGCGTACAACGAGATACGTGACGACCTCTGTAAGACGGAGCACGCTGGCAAGGCTGTCCTCTTCGAGGGTGGGAAAGTCGTCGACTTCTTCGAGACCGAGTGGCAAGCCTACGAAGCAGGTCTCGACAGGTTCGGACCAGACGGAGGCTTCGTCATCGATTTGGTAGCACCGCAACGGGTCATCTTCATTCCGTCTTTTTGGGTTATAGACCCTGATGTAGAGAAGGCTACCTATGAAGTCACTACGAACACTATTTGAGCTGCAAGCCGGGTTCTCGGGGTCGATGATCGCCCTGAGAGTACCACCCGAGCAGTGGTATAAGCTTCGGGACTCTGTTGTAGAGCCTCTTGAAGACCCACATGTGACTATCATCTACATGCCCGACCTCCAGCAGGAGGAGCTACCACAGGTCCGTGCTGCGGTCAAGAAGGCTATCGAGGGACAGGAGCCCTTCACGGTCAAGGTCGATAAGGTCAGCACCTTCGATGGAGCCAAGGACGACCAGGGGAAGGTTCCCCACATCGCGCTGCTCGAAAAGAAGGATATGACGAAGCTCCGCAATCGCCTCATCCCTGAGTTGCAGAAGATTCGTCCGGACATCGTTGATACGAAGTTCAAGTCGTACAAACCCCACACCACCTTGCAGTGGGTACCAGAAGGCACTCCCTTCCCTACTCTTAAAGAAGAGGTGGCTTGGGAGGTCAACGAAGTGAGGCTGTACTTCAAGAGTGCACGGCGGGAACGATTCCCCTTCATGCAGGTCCCGCGCATGCCAAACCTTCAAGAAGACCTCCTCGAAGAGGTTGTGGCTCTCTCCCGAGCGGGAAAGGTCGACGCTGCCTTCCAGCTTCTCTCCAAGAAGAAGTCGAGGGGTAGAGGGAAGAAGATATGGGAACCTCAATCTTGTAGGCACTGCGATGAGCCAGCGACGAATGCTATTCTGCACTCGAACGCATACGCCTTCACTCCGGTCTGCAACGCCCATGTGAAGAAGTGTAAAGCCGAGATCGATGAGTACTGTGGTCAGCAGCCTATCCCAACGAAAGACCAGAAGTGTGAGTTCTGTGACAAGGAGGCTGTCTTCGTCACAATGAACAGCGCAAATGGGCTCAAGCGTATCGCTTCTTGTAGTTGTGCGAAATGCTTGGATAAAGCGAAGAAAAAGGCGAACATTAGCAAGTACAGAGAGCCTACCACGAAGCGGCTCCCAAAGTAGGATACCATGGCGCGAACCGAACAACAAGTCTTGGATGACCTCGCTGCGTCTGTTGAGGATATCGATCCTACCATCGATGTTCACAAGGGACCATTCCGAGGGTCGTACATCAGCCCCTTCGGAGCTGAGATTGTAGACGCGGAGACGAAGGTTGAAGACCTTGGGAAGCGCTACTCCACCTCCTACGTAGAGACTCTGGACGACGCCTCCATCGACCTCTACGGAGAGAACCACGGGGTTGGACGTGGTGAGGGTGAAGTCGCTACAGGATTCGTCTATTTCTTCACCTATACGCCTCCTGTCTCAGGAGACTCCTACATTGTTCCCCAAGGAGCTATCGTCTCGGATAGGGATGGTATCTACGCCTATCGAGTCATCTATCAGGTGACGCTCTTGGGGTCGAGAGCCTCTTCCTACTACAACGCTGAGAAGCGCTGGTACGAAGTTCGAGCACAGGTAGAAGCACTCGCAGCCGGGGACGCCTATGACCTCCCTATTGGAAGAATTCAGCGCATCCTCTCCGACGTGCCGAACTTCAGCGGCGTCAACCAGCGCAGTCGCGTTTCTGGTGGAGCGCAAATCGAGACCAACACGGACTACATGGAGAGAATTGATACCAAGCTCCATGGTCTGGCTTTGGGTTCCATGGGAGGAATCGAGTCCACGGTCCGGAACTACAACCCCTCTTCCATCACCGATGCGGTCATCGTCTATTCCAGCGACAAGACGCTGTTCTCGCGTCCCACGTCCCGTCCCGCTATGGACGCCTACATCATTGGGCAAGTGGGTCAGACGAGAGAGCAGACCTACTCCGCTGCTGGGTTGGAGACGGAAATCGCCCTCGACAGAGTGCCCGCCAAGTCGGTGGACAGCATCTATGTAGACGGGAGCCTTCTTCCTGATACTGAGTACGAGCTGTTCTTGGACACGTCCACGGAATATGGGACGTCAGCGCTGGCCGATGACAGAGTGCGCCTCGTTACTCCTCTCACAGCGGGACAAGAGGTCGTCATCACCTTCCAGTACAACAGTCTCGTAGGCGACCTGAACACGTACCTCAACCAACCCCGGATCTACCTCTTCGAGACGGAGACCCTGGCTCGGGAAGGAATTCCTGTCGGAGTAGAGATTGCAGTCACCGTGACACTGCTTTCTACTTACGACCCGCAGCTCGCGGAGTCGTCCGTCATCAGTGCTATCGAGTCCTATATCTCCTCTGGGAAATATCGGGAGCTTTCCTACGCGGAAGACCTTCGTAAAGCGATCACCTCGGAGGTCCCCTATGCCACGCAGGTGCAGATATCGACCTTCAAGAGGGCGGATGAGGGGATTCTTGAAGTTGAGGTGATTGAGCTGAACAAAAACCAGTACACCTACACAGATGACACGTTATATACAATCAACATCGAAAGTACACTCTGATGGAAACACTCGACAAAGAAACAATCCGTATGGTCGTTGAAGCCGCTTCAGACCCAGACGTAGCGCTTGAAATCTTGAGGCAAGCTGCTCTGGTAGAAGGGCGGCATCCTTTCCCCCAAAACGGGGACAAAAAAGAAGATAACGCCCCGACGATTCCGGATGACCCCGACTTGAGTACAATCCGCTACCTCAGTATGCTGCGGAGGTCTCTCTCGGGACGCAAGCCAGACCCGTTGGTACTGGCTGCCATGAAAGCCCTCATGCTGAAGTGGGGCTACCCGATGCTGGCCAAGGTCATCGCAAAGGTCGCTCGGAAGATGAAATTCCCGCTCCGGACCCAGGATACAGAGGCTATCTTGAAGAAGTACGGTGCTGTCATCGTACCGTTCATGGCTATCCTTTTGGTGGACGTTCTCAGGAAGTACCAACAGCTCAGCCAGGAACAAGACACCAGGGTTGATATCAAGTCCTGAGAAACACTTAACTATGGCAACATCGAAACTCTGTAATGGGTGTGCGGGAGACTGTTGCTCCTATTACGAAATCATACAGCTTCTTCCTGATGATATCCCTCGCATGGCTGCATACCTGGAGATGTCGCCTCCTGAGTTTGCGCGCCTATTCGTCTCTCCCCTTCCTGAAGGGCATGAGAAGGAGTACAGCGCGCGTGGTACCTACACCTGTTGCTTGAAGCGTCAGGACCTCGAACAGCCTGACGGAAGCATGAAGTCCTACTGCTGCTTCTTCTTCAACCACCCAACTCTGGGTGGTCGCTGCGCCATCCACGACGAGAAACCCTCAGCCTGCCGAGTCTACTCAGCCAAGAAGTGTAAGCTTCGTCGTAAGCTAGGTGAGGAGGAAGACGAATCATAGGTCATTTGTATGTGGAGACATGTACATGACCACCCCTCGTCGTACAAACAAGACCATCGAACGCCTCCTGAAGCAAAAGCCGAAGGTCGTTGACCCAGCAGACCCCAAAGTAGCCAACAAATACCAGAGCTTCTGGGTTTCCCCCGAAGGGACGGTCTATCCGGTCTCCCTCGGCTTCGGTCATGAGTCGGTACGTCAGCAGATAGCTCACCACGACAAGGTAGACCCACTCTCCATCGATGAGGACCGAGGATGGATCCGAATCAGAGCTACCTACAACGGTCCAGAGGTTGGTTGGCCCACCAGAGGTCATTCTACGCAGAAGCAACTCGACGCTCTCATGGACCTCATAGGAGCGTTTCTTGTAGCGGGTGAAGAAGAGACCGCGCACTTCCTGAACAAGCAGCTCCATAGCCACCACTCCAGTACGAAGATGGCTCGTATTTCTATGCCGCCCACCGTTCGCGCCAAAGACATGCCCAAGAGGAATGTGTACAACTTCTTCATCTCCCCGGATGGAGAGATCTTTCCCACGAAGCGATACCGGCATGACAGCCTCTACAACGCACTGGTCCTGGCTCTCTACGACGACCCCAAGGTAGCGTACAGACCGAGGCAAGGGCTCTACGACAAGGGTTGGATCTCGGGACACTGGGTCGACACGCAGGGCGGCTACTTCGCCAACGACGGCGGAAAAAAGAAGCTGACCCAACGCCAAATGAACGCCGTCTTCGATATCTACATGGCGTACAGGAAGGCTACAAGAGATGGTAACAACCAAGCTCGTCACGCCCTGGACACCCTCAAGCGAGAGGCATTCGAGTTCGGCTTGAAGCTCGCGGAACAGAAGAGTGCCAGCATCCCTCCAATTCATCCTGTTCCCGCTGAAGAGGTAGTCCAAAAGTACACCAACTACTTCCTGGCTCCAAACGGCGACATCTATCCGACAGAGTATGAACGCCATGAAGAGACCAGCCTGGCTCTACGCAAGAAGTTCTATCCGAAGGAGACCGCAGCCGAGACTCTCCTCGACATAGAAAAGAAGGGCTGGCTCTCTGTTCATTACGGAGCGCACCTCCAGCTCTCGGACGAAGGAAACAACATCAGAGCCTCTCAGAAGATGAAGGATACCATCTTTGACCTGTTTATGGCCTATGTCGAAGCCTACAAGAATGCAGTCAAAGCCGGGAAGCCGCGAGTGGCTGACGCCCACTATGAGTTCATTCGTCTCTATGGGACGAGAACCAAACGCTTCGGAGTAGACCTGCACCGGGCATTTGAGAAGTTCAAGAAGCAAGAGAAGATCGCCGCAGCCCTCAAGACAGTCAGAGCCAAGGACATGCCGCGCAAGGAGGTCTACGACTTCTGGATGTCCCCGGATGGAGAGATCTATCCTACTCATCGTGCAGGACATGCGTTCCTTCAAGATGACCTTCTTAAGAAGATCTGGGGAGACGTTGCTATCGGCTACGAGAAAGGGAAAAGCCTCTACGACCTAGGCTGGATCTCTGGACATTGGCTGGACAGCGATAAAGCCTCTATCGAAACGGGCAAGCTGCAACACAACGACCCATCCCAGAAGCAGCTCGACCACCTCTTCGATATTTTCGTAGCCTTCACCAAGCATCGGAAGCAACACGATGACATGCAGTCGTTGTTCGTCTTGCACAACATAAAGTACTTTGCTGAAGAGCACGGGATGAAGCTCAAGGTGAGCGAACGCGGCAAGAAGGAAGCCTACTACATCCCGAAGGTCATATCCCCCGAAGAGGCAGTGCAGAAGCAGATAGAAGACTTCTTCCTCTCTCCGGACGGGAAGATCTATCCAGTTAAATCTGAGGAGCATGAGTCCGTCAGCGAAGAGCTTCGATGGAAGTTCTATCCCAAAGAGATGGAAGACGAGAAGCTCCAATACATCGAACAGAAGAATTGGATTGTCGCTCATGAATTTTGGGTCTTTGACCAAGGGTTCCATATCCGGTTGACACAAAAGCAACTTGATACCCTGTTCGACATGTTCGTCGCCTACAAGAAAGCCTACTTTGAAGCGGACAAGAAAGACGACTATCAAACCAGGCACCACGCATACGATGTAATCACCCGCGTCTTTGGAGGGAAGAAAGGCCACCTAAAAGAGATGGGGCTGGACCTCTCGAAAGCGATCAAGAAATTTCTTGCAGAGAGAAAAGAACAACAGAAGGCAGCCTCTCTCCAGCCGAAGCAAGCTTCCGGTCCTATCCGTGTCGACCTGGACCTGGCTCCCTACAAGAATGCCCTTCATGAAAAGATGGAGGACTACATCCACGACAGGCTCCTAGAGCGGGAGAGAAACCAGAAGAGAGATCACAACCCCGAAGACCTGGCAGACCGCATCGAAGCCGTTGTGGGCGTCACTCCGGACACCAGACTTCTCCGTCAAGGCAGCCTGGAAAAGGGAGGAGATCTCTATACCGCTCTTCTAGATGCTCGTGAAGACACCGATGTAGACACGTGGAGTACCCTCTTCACGCTCATGAAGGAGTTCTCAGACTACATGGACTCCATAAAAGAGTTCGACCCCAAGAAGACCCGGAAAGACTTCGAGGAGAATGAAGCGCATCTGGTCAGAGAGACAACCAAGATAGCCAAGCAGGTAGAGAAGCAGCTCGCCGACGCAGCCAAGCGAGTGCGCATGTCCATGCACGACGCGGGGTATGACCGTATCAACGTCAAGCCGCAGTACATGCATACTGAGTACCCAATGCGAGAAGAAGAGGTCTCGATTGAGCCGATCACTTCCTACTTCGTCGAGCTAGGGTCTCATCGCTACCCCCCTTCCTTTACCCTCTTCACCGATGACCACGGGAAGATCAAAGACCTAGGAGATGTCCTGGAAGGTGGGGACACGGACTTTTTCCGTACAGGAGACGACTCGACCTTCTACTTCGATCTAGTCAAAGAAATAGAGCATCCTGGTTCAACCCACAGAGCTGGGAAGACCTTGACGTTGTACACGGCTAGGCCCACCAAGGACCGTCGTTTGTACGAGAAGGGGCGCACCGTCCCGGTCAACATCTTCCTCACCTCAGACCCCGACAGAGCGGCTGGAATCGCCCATGACTTGGGAGCCTCGGAGGTCCGTGACATCTGGTTGGTTCGGATCAACGAACAGCACCTCGTTCAGACGCTCGATACCCCCAGAGCCAAGGACTACCAGACTGTTGGAGGTAATGGGCGGGTGGTTCCGGTGAAGTCGATAGACCTCATCATGGAGGGTGGGAAGAAGCACGGAAGCATAGCGAAAAAGCTGTCGAAAGAGTCGTGGTATCATGGAACGCGCCGACCGTTGAAGGGGGCTCTAAAACCCATCTATCTCACAGCGTACTTTGGGTCAGCCGCTTTTCATGCTGGAGGTAAAGGATTTGTCTACGAGTTCACCTTGAACCCGAAAGCTGCCGTCTATGACATGAGCGATCTGGATGCGCCTATTAGCGTCTCTTCCACAATGGATTCACTTGGGTACAACAAAAGTAACATTGCCAAGATTCAACAAGCTGGGTATGACGTCGCTCTAGACTCCCAAGACAGAGCTTCTGGATACGACCAGATCTTTGTTCTCAATCCGAAGATGCTCCATCTGAAGGAGGAGCACTCCATGGAGAAGAGCGCTTCCGCTGACATGCCTCCACAGGGGTTTCTTGAAGGAAGCGTCTTCAAGGATACCCTATACCACGGCACCGACAAGCGTGTGGGGACCGGCCACTCCCTCCGTCCAGACCAAGGCAAGGAGTTCGGTATCTACCTGACGCCGAACTCCCGCTATGCTCGGCAATACGGACGGCACCTCGTAGAGACGTTCGTCCGCATGAAGAAGCCTCTTGTAGTGGAAGGCAAGTACGAGATCAGCCCTCAAGACCTCACCAGGAGAGATGTCGCTGGACTCCAGAAGAAGGGCTACGATGGAATCGTGGTGACCAGCTCGACCGTGGACAAGGCGTCTGAGGTGGTGGCGTTCGACCCGAAGCAGGTCTGGGTCTTGACGGACGCCAAGTACGGAAGCACAGAATAGGAAGACAACGACCATGCGAGCACAGATAGAAAAAGCCATGGCTCTCATCCGTCAAGGCCAATCCATGAAGGCGCTGAGAGTGCTTGGTGGTGTGGTCCAGCAGCTCCCCGAAGAAGACGATGAGGACACCGGGGAGATCACGCTGGAGCTGGCTATCCCCATGGAGTTCCCCTCCGTCGACTTCCAGACCTCTGAAGACGGTCAGCACTTCCTTCTTGTAGACAAGGAGAACGCTTGGGTCATCGGAGCTGAGGAAGAAGAGGAGCTGAAGGCTCTGTGCTATCCTCTTCGAGACTTGAGATACCTGGACGCCTCGGACCTCAACGTCTACAAGATGAGTGTGTCGGCGAAACTCAAGGAGATGGTGCTGGCTGAGAGAGTTACGAAGCGCTAGGTGCTGAGTCCGTGGAGGTCCTGATTGCTCTCCATTCTCCGGATCTCTACAAGAGTCTTACCAACCCTGGACACCCGAAGTTTCGCGAGATACAAGCTGCGGCGCGCTACTGTCGTCCTACAGCCGTCTCTTTCTTGAAGAAGGGTGTCGAACTCCTCCGAAGCCAGCACTAGCTCGTGGAGAGCCTCCGACAAGGTGTCTACGGCTTGGAATAGCTTCTGTTCTGTGTTGGTCCTTGGTCTTCCTTCCCTACCTCGTTTTGTACCCAGCGTGCCCGACGATCGTTCCTTCTTTTTTGTTCAGCAGAGCTTTCGCTTTCGAGATGAACTCCTTGGACTCGTACATGGTCTTCTTGGCTCGGTCCAGGTGTCTCTTGTCTTCACTGTAGCGGCAATCCAATTCACGGAGGTCGTCTTTGACTTCATCGATCGCCCACAACGTTTCTTGTAGCGACTCCGCTATCTTGTCCAGCGCTTGGAAGAGCTTCTCCTCTGTGGCTGTCATCGGCATAACTTACTCCTTGTCCATGGCGCGGCGAAGCGCGTCGATGCACCGTACAACCTCAACGAGGTTGGAAAGAGTCGCGGTGATGGAGAGACCACTGTAGAGGCGACTCTTGGAGGAGAAGTCCTGGGGGTTGGCTTGAAGAGAAATCACCTTGGTGCCGTCTTCTCGCGTGATGACCAAGGAGTACCTATCGACGTAGGGGTTGTCTTCCAGAGTGACCTGGTAGTTGGCCTCCTGAAGGAGCTTCATCCCTTCTGCTGCCATCGCCTTCGCCGAATTCTGATGTTTCGCTACTGCCTCGTTGATCTCCACCAGCTTGTCCAAGCGCGTCTGGATGGCAACCGCGATCTTCTTGATCGTAGCTGGCTTCGTGGTCAGCGTCTCGAAGTCGAACTTGTAGTTCCGGTTGATCTTGTGGAGAGATCCGTTGAAGCTGCCGTCGATCTCCAGACAGAGACCTTCAACGTTGTCCCGTCCGTAGTTCCGCTCATACTTGAAGGACACGACAGCTTTGCGGTTGGTGCCTTCTTTCGTGCAGTGAATCTTACAGGCGTACTTCTCTGTGGAAATGAGAGTAGTGATACCGGAGAGGTGCGTATCCAAGGACTTCCGAAGGGGAGTCAAGTACGCCTTCTCACGTCCGACTTTCGCGGACGCCTCATCATCGTCGCTATAGATGGATCCCTTTTTCCATTGATTCGGATGTAGTCTCATCATGTCCTCCAACAGCTACAATTATCTCACAGATCCTAGTTCCCTGTCAAGCTAAATCTTTTCCGAAAAACCGCTCGACAGTTGGGACGCTCTTCTCCACTGTCCCCACATTCTCATTAATCTGTCAACCTGTCAACTTAAAAAGTTGGGGGAGGAGGCTGACAAGACCTCCTCCCCCTGTTGGAGAAAAGAAAGAGTGAAGCTACGTGACGAGGGAAATGGGTGTAAACCCCGTCACGCCGCAGATGAAAGACTATCGAATTCGGCCAGTTCCGAGGTCCAGCCGTGGTGCTCGATGGCTTCGCGCATGGTCTGCTTGTCGCGCTCGATGTCCGCGATGATCTTGTTGAGGCGACCGACGAGCTTGGTCATCTCATCCTTGTAGCTCGTCACCCGGATGCTGTCGTAGCGCTCGCCAACTCCCTCGAAGCCTTCAAGAATCTCGACCATGAGGGTGACATTTCCGTAGCGACCCGCTTCCTCATTGGTCACTGTGGAGAGGTCACTGGTGAACGACTTACGCGCCCTGTCTTTGTCCCACTCTCGCACGGAGACCTCGACCTGAAGCGCTGGGTTGGTCGCGTAGACAGCCAACTGAGCTTGGACGCCATCCTTGAAGTTCTCCATGTCTCTGAGCGCCTCAAAGGACCCTTCAGGGCTCTCCTGGAGCGGGAGATAGCGGGTGCCCTTGCAAGGCCCTGTGTGCCAGGAGCCTCCGTACTGACCGCGCCTACGGTCACCATGGACGTTCCATCCGTGACGGCGCATCTTGCCCGTCTTGTCCATGATGCGGTGCGGCTTGAGGCAGTAGGGACAGGTCTTCTTGAGGGCAGCTTCCAGAGCCTTGACCTCAGCGATGACGACCTTGATTTCTTTCTTGATTTCGTCTTGGCGATCGAAGCCAGCGGACAGCAGCTTCTGCATCTCAGCGGCTTCTTGGTCGGAGACCTTCTCACCGATGTAGAAGCCTCGGTTGATCTTGACCTGCGTGTTCCACTTGCGGATGTTGTACTTCAACTCCTTGGCTTCCGCCTTGAGTTCGGAGTGCTTGGCTTTCTTTTCTTGAAGAGTTGTCATGCTGTCCTCCATCCACAAGAACACTACCAGAATCACCCAACCACGTCAACCACTTTCTTCATCTGGATAATCAGGAAGCTCTTTCCAGCAGGGAACGTCCAGCTCCTCTGGGAAGCCTCCAAGCTTGTTAGGAAGACTCATCAGGAAGGAAGACCCCGCTTCGGTACCAGCGACCATGTAGCCCACCCCACCAGCCTTCAAGAATGCCTTCACCATCGCTGTACCAATGCCCTGGTCCTGCCACTCCTCGTCCACACCAATAGCCAGCTCGTCTCCCCCGCTCTCTGTGACACCACCGATGACTGCGCCATGTTCGTTGCGCGCGACCACCACGACGGTCTCTGAGAAGTGCTGGACTATGTTCCCTTCCTCATAGATGTCACTCAGTCCATCCAAGTCATCGTCTTCGAGGTCCAGCCCATAGATCTGCACGGTGATTGTGTAGTCATCCGACATGGTTAGCACATCTCCTTCAGGGGAGCTACTCTTTCCTCACCCCAGCGAGAGGACAGGTGGGCGATGACGGTCTCAGCGGTCATCCCGGTCTGAGAGATGACTTTCTCGAAGCCGAGGCGTAGTCTACGCTCGGAGCGCTCACCATTCATCAGCACGTTGAGCTTCAAGAAACGGTAGTGCATGGCGTTCATGATGGTGGACCATTCGGCGCGCTCGCGCTCTTTGTCCGCCTCGTACTGCACCTCACGCGCCTTGCGGTTGATGTAGGAACTGTCGCGCCCCATCAGTCTTGAAGCACACTCGGTCCCGACGTAGGTCTCACCCTCGCCGTCAGTCAGAACCACAGTCCTCTTCAGGTTGGTCTTCCCGCAGCGCTCGCAGGTTTCAACTTCGTCTGAGATTCCGAGTATTTGCCACATGCTGACCTCCAACCTGATAGAACAACACTACAGGAATCCTCACCGATTGTCAACCGAAATCTTACGCCAAACCAGCAGCTTCAAGAATCTCCTGAGAGGGCACCCTGTGGTAGAAGCGACCGCCATAGGCGACGACTTTCCGCACGGTCGTCCCGGTCCCATTGCCTCCACCAGAAGGAGGACAGTCTGTGATGAGGACAACGCCACCGTTTCGACAGTGGGCTCTCTCGTCAGAGGTAAGACCATAGACATTCTTGTAGGGCATGGAGCCCCAACCGTTGCTGTAGCCTGTGTCCGATACGAGGATGCTCTCTTCACTCATGATTGCCTCCAACACCGACAACACTACAGGAATCCTCACCCCAAGTCAACAGAAATATTCCTAGTCAAGGTTATCTAAGGGGGAGGAGATCCTTACATGGCGAATCCCGTTGTAACTCTTACCAAAGATGCTCCGAAGAGTACCGTAGCTCCGAAGAGCGCACCCTCCAATGCTCCTATCCCGAAGAAGGTGATAGACGATCCCGCGATCCGTGAGAGAGTCAACGCTCCCAAAGGGAAACTCCGATTCCTCGGTCACGGTATGTACGCCAACGTGTACGACCTCGGAGATGGGCGAGTCCTGAAGCTCACGAGAGACAAGAAAGATGCGTTCGCATTCGCCAACGTCCTCCATCGACCCTCTCCCGCGTTCGCTGTGACTCTGGATGTCTTCCAGCTTCCTGGAAAACCCAGAATATATGGAATCGTATCAGAGAAGCTCAAGCCTTTGGGAGCCAAGGAAGAAGCTGAGTGGAATGTATTCTCAGCTCTCTTCTTCTATAGGATGATCTATCCTCTGACCTATCAGGCCAATGGGATCAACTCCACATGGGCCAAGTGGGTCAAGAAGGTCCTCGACATGTGGACCAATCACGTGGTTCAGGTTGGTTGGGAGCAGCAAGACTTCCGGATGTGGCCTTTCGATGAAGGGCTCTGGATGGAACGCTTCAATCCTGGTGTCATCGACGCTATCAACACAGCCAACCTCATCGATGATTCCAAAGCGAAGTTCTTGGTTCAGGTAGCCAAGGCTTTGGAGCACGCTCGCATCAAGTGGTGGGACCTCCACGACCAGAACATCATGCGAAGAGGTGGCGGAAAACGCATCGTCGTCGCAGATCTTGGTCTCAGCATCTCCCCGAAGGTCAAGATTCCTGTCTTGGGTAAGAGCACAGGACCGCGTGTGTTCGACGTGGCTGCGGCTGCTGAGAAGCTGGAGGGGGAAGACCAGGTGGTCGTAGCGGGAGACGAGACTCTTGAAGAGCTGGCTGAGAAGGTCCAACTCTACGCCTCGAAGCTCAAGCCGGTCACCCCGAAGCCCATCACTCCGAAACCCATGGTCAATACGCTGACGGCAAACATGCAGCAAGCTATCCGAGACCATGAGGACCGCACCATCTTCCAGTTCATCGATGATGCGGCGAAGGAAGCTGCCTTCCAACGCAAGGTAGTCCAGGGCACTGAGAAGAAGCCTACGAAGGAAGCCATATTCACTTCAGAGACCTTGGTTGTCGTAGAAGACTGAACCTCTCATTCTTGAAGGAGCCGCGATGGCTCGAACTCTCGAACAGGCTATTGAACTGAGGGCCAAGCAAGGTGGGGGTGGGTTCACCCCCTCACAGCTCCGCACTATAGTTGACGCTACGCTAAAAGAGGTGGATGCGACAGACGAGTCCCAACTCAAGTTCTTGGGCCAAGGATTCTTCGGGGACGTCTTCTGGTTGGGCGATAAGCGTAAAGTGCTGAAGCTCACCAACGACTACACCGACGCCTATGCCTCCGAGATTGTTCGCAGGAAGCCAGACAAGAACCTCGTCAAGGTCTATCAGGTGTTCGCTCTCGCGGACAGCTACCCAGCCGTCATCGGTATCGTCAACGAAAAGCTCTCCCCTCTTGCAAGTCACGAGCGAGCGAAGTTGGACTATCTCCGGAAGCTGTGGAACAAAGCCATAGGACAGCGTACCTTCCTCACCCGACAGAACCTCGACAAGTTCGTCGACTCCCCTCAGATAGAAGAGGTCGACGATGCGGACTACGGTCTCCTCTCGACGCTGGTGAGAGTGTTCACCGACCGGCATATCAAATGGCGAGACTTGAGCGGGGACAACATCATGGCGCGGGGACGGGAGAAGGTGGTTTCCGACCTCGGTTTCTCTGAATCCTTGAAGCAACCGATCCCGGTGCTGGTGAGGTTGTGATGACGAGCATAGCCGCAGAAAAGCTCCTCCTTCCATACTATGGGGAAGACTCCCCGAAGGTAGTCCAAACAATTGTTGACCATCTCGGAGAGAAGGACGGCAACTGGAAGTGGTTGGGAGAAGGCTCCTTCGCGAACGTCTACTGGCTCCACGACAAAAAGAAGGCGCTGAAAATCACTCGTGACCGCAACGACGCCGATGCTTCTGAAATCATGCGGAATAAACCAGACCGCTCCGTTGTGAAAGTATACGATGTCTTCGCTCTGCCAAAGCAATACACAGACCTCTGGGGAATCGTCGTCGAGAAGCTCTCTCCGCTCAGCTACAAGGAAGGGGAAGCGATAGCTAATCTCTACAATCTCTTATGGGACCTTGGCATAGACCAGACCCCAACCATGAAGCATGTCAAGGAGTTCAAAGAGAGGCTGGAGAACCCAGATCCCAAGAAGCACCCTATAGACAAATACATACAAGAGTACTACGACAAGAGTGGCGTCACCGAAGAGATGATCGACCGCTGGGAGACATGGGCCAAGGTCCTGGACTCCAGACACATCTACTGGAAAGACTTCAAACCAGCTAATGTCATGTCGCGCGGTCGAAATATGGTCATCTCAGATTTGGGCTACAGCAAAGTACCACACCAGAAGATCCCCGAGCTTCAAGTATCGGAGACGTAATGTCCATCCCTATCCTCAAAGCTCTCAGTAACAATACAGGTGAAGCAGAGTTAGCCCTGGAAGCAATAGGGCAGCGCTTGGATATAGACCCTAGAGATTACAAACGCTTCCAATGGATTGGGCACGGAGCGTATGCCGAAGTCTACTGGATTCCGGATCGAAAGCGTGTACTCAAGATCACACGTGACAATGAGGATGCTAACGTCTCTCGGTTAGTACAGAAGAAACCAGACAAAGCCTTCGTCAAAGTATATGATGTATTCGAGGTCTTCTCTTATCGTTGGGGTATCGTAGCAGAGAAGCTCACACCGATGAGCAATAGCTTGGAAATGAGCTTTGGCAGGTGTCTAGCCCTGTGTACGTTTTTGGATATAGAAGTGGTTCCTATCTCCGACATCCTAGAATTCTTCCATGATCCTAAAGTCTTGGACCAACCGGAAGTCATTGACGAGATGAAAGCTGTGAGGGTATCGCGAGAGGAAGTTGAGAGCTTCTTGAAGACACTCAGAAAATGGGAGCGGGCCTTAGACGCGCGGAATATCTTCTGGAAAGATGTCAAACCATCCAATGTCATGATGCGAGGACGGGAACTGGTCATTTCTGACCTCGGCTACAGTGAAGCCCCACACCAGAAGATCCCCGAGCTTCAAGTATCAGGTGTATGATGCAGTGGACTTTTCCAAGAGCCTTGAATATGAAGCTCTCTGACGGGGAAGACTCCTCCGAGCTGTCCGAAGACAATCCTATTCTTGAAGCCATCCTACAGAGACTAGGAGAGCGACAATCAAACAACTTGAAATTTCTTGGGGTTGGAGGGAATGCCTTTGCTTACTGGATGAGCGACAAACGGAAAGTCTTCAAGATTACAGGAGACAAAACAGATGCGTATACTTCTCTGGTAGTCAGCCATAACCCATCGAAATACATAATAAAAGTACACGACGTTTTTGCTATAGATGAAAAAAAGTACATTTGGGGTATAGTAACAGAAAAGTTGACTCCGCTCACGGCAGAAGCGAAGAAGAGTCTCAAGAGGATCATCAGCATCTGTGAAGCGCAGTCTCTGACAAGGACAAACCGCCTCCTTGAAGCCCGCATAAAGTATCAAGAGAACCTTTTGTTGTCTGGAGAAAAGGCGCAAGTGACGCAAGAAGATTTGGACCTTTTGCAACATTATATCAATGACTTAGATGCCCGTGGTATCCGATGGGGTGCCGACTTTTATCCAGATAACGTTCTCATGCGCCGACAGACCCCTGTCATCTCTGATTTAGGAGTCAGCAGCTCCCCACGGATGTCGATGCCTAAGCTTCAAGTATCGGAGACGTAATGTCTGCCTTTGAATACATTATTAGGCGCAAGCTAGACGATGTAAACCTCTTACAGAAGGTGGACTTGGACGCGATTCTTGAAGATATCAAGATGCGGCTGGGGGAGAAAGACCTCGCGAGAATTGGGAATTTAGGCTCTGGAAGCTGGGCTTCCGTTTTCTGGCTATCCAATAGACGCAAAGTCGTCAAGGTCACGCATGACCCACAGGATGCTCAGGCGTCAGCGGTCGTCCTCAAACGCCCAAGCAAGTACCTCGTCAAAACTTATGATGTCTTCGCTCTCACTCCTGACAAATATACCGTCTACTGCATCGTCAACGAGAAGTTGACTCCTCTGGGACGCAGAGAAGAGCTACTCATCCCTGTCTTATTGCGTCTCTTGAAACAGAGCGGGCAGAATCACAGCATCACTATGGAAACCTATGATGCGATTATAAAGCTGTTGGAGAAATTTCGCGGACGCGACTGGAAGTCCTGGCTGAATTCCTATCTGGCGGCACAACACCTGAACATGGACGCGGACAGTTTCATGGACTTCTACAAGAATATGGCGGAAGCCCTCGACTCCCGTGGTATCCGTTGGTGGGATATCAAGAAAGCCAACTTCATGATGCGGGGACATCAGATCGTCATCTCCGACCTCGGAGCTGGTACGGTAACAGGAGCCCCGAAGATCCCCTCCCTCACCTGAAAACACAAGTTACCTGTCTCCATGACAACGTTACCTCTGAGCCTCTCTGCCTATCTCCAGCGGAAAGAGACGCCAGACCTACCAGAATCTCTCGCACCTCTCCACGAAGCCCTCTACTCTATCAAAGCCCTCACCATCTCCGGTGTGTACTTCCTCCTACGAGACGAAGAAGTCGTCTACGTCGGACAGAGTTCCAACGTCGCACAGCGCATCGCGGCTGGCCACCCGGAGAAGGAGTTCGATGACGCAGTGTGTCTATTGGTACCACAGGAACAGCTTCTTGAAGTGGAGGCAGCTTTCATCTCAGCTCTGAACCCTCTCTATAATAGGACAGCGCTCCCCAAGGGCAGCTACAAGAATGCCCAAACCCTCCGTATCCTAGACCAATACGGTTGGGACATCGAAGACTTTTGATAAGTTATCTAGTAGAGAATTCTTGTATTTGGAGTTGAGCATGAACACGTCAGACGTCGCGAAGGTAGCTCTCAAGCTTCTTGAAGCTGGAATGAAGGATGAGGCACAGCAGATTCTTGAAGGGGCTACGAAGGTGGCTTTCGGATGGAAGAAGCTCCCCAAACATTTCCCTCAGTCCGGATTGGAGTGGCAGGAGTTTCTTATCACTCTCAACGATATCCTCGTGAAAAACAAGCACCAACGAGGACGCATTCCGTATATCAAGAACAGTGTCTACAAGAAAGATGTCATCGACCCCATATTCGAGAACATCATTGCCTACAAGAAGAAGCAGCCCTGGTTCCGCTTGCAGAAGCACTCCTCTGCGCAACTCATAAAGGACCTTCAAAGGTCTCCGCACTGGAGACTGTTCGAGAAATCAGGGAAGAGGGTTCTCTTTACCACAAAAAAGGAAGCCAAGGATCGTATCTCCAAGAGGGATGACCTGGTGTTCGTAGCAGACGTGCGCCCCACCAAGGACATTGTTGCTCTGTATCTTGCGCACCTAGAGGTGCTAGGCACCCCTCTGTTCCCTCTTCTGAACCAATTTGATAGAATACCAACGAAGACTGAAGGGTATCCAGAGGGAACTGCCTTCCATTGGGTATTCGATGACACCGTAATGGGGAATGACCCAACTCTTGAAAGGGGGCATGACGCTGCGGGCATTGCTGTTTGGATCGTTCAGAAAGACCCTTCAAGTAGGCAGCAGTACAAAGAGACGGTACAAGAAATGCTGTCACGTGTGCTCGACCACGCACAAGGACAGGCACGTACAGCCTATGAACACAGCGACACCCAAGTTCCTTACAAGGAGTGGTTGAAAACCTTCTATTATGATGTCTTCTTTGACCACGAGAGCTACTCGAAGCTTCACCCTTATGACAAAAAGCTCTTGAAGTCATTTTTCGAGCCTCAAACAAAATATGGTTTCTATATGGGACTAACAATCTCATCCTTGTAGAGGACACCATGAGACACGCCAGAGTAGCCAAGACGGTTCTCAAGCTTCTTGAAGCGGGCTACAAGAATGAAGCTCAACAGCTTCTTCTCTCCTCGATTAGGGCTGCGAGCCAAGGCACACAGATGTTGAAGGGCCTCCTCTCCTACCTGTCCATGTCAGAACTTGATCGTCACATTGAACTGATATACGGGTCAGAATTCTTTGTGAGAGAGTATTCGTCAGTCATCCAACAGACTCTTGCAGACCCTAAAGTTTCTCCGAAAGCCAAGCAGGAGCTGTCCTCCCTTTCTGATGACACATATCTGACGGAGCTGTCCCAACAGACGATCGAAACGGTAGCGAAGCACATTACTGAGAAGGAACTACAACAAATCCTATCCGCTATTGAGAGATATGAACCCGGTGAAACCCCCCTCTGGGCCGCCGCCAGTCTCAATTCTAACCGTATTCAAAAAGGATGGCTTCTTCATCGAACAAATAATGCCGACCAGATAGAATCAAACGGATTCCTGTATGGGATTGAGGACATGCGTCTTCTAGCGCTCACAACTCATATAGGAGACGCCTACAAGAAACAGGGGGGCTACAACTTCGCCTTCACACCCAAGGACTTCAAGCACTACGGTAGGCGAGGGCATTATGGGGATGAACTAATTCTGTTCTACGCTCCCTATGTCTACATGCACCATTATGCCGATGACGAGCCTCAAGCCGTCTTCTGGGGGAAAGATGCTGAACACATCCAGCAGGTCTATGAGGATGATGGGTATTACACTATTCTTGTAGAAGACAAAGATGGGGAAGAAGACGAAGTTGAAGTCTCTGATATAGCGGACCTCATCGATGTGGTAAGAAAATCAACAGGGAAGCGTTAAGTTATGAATATTCATAAACTTGCCAAAGTCAGTCTTCAGATTCTTGAAGCGGGCTACAAGAATCACGCTCTCCGTCTCCTCCATGCATCCCTTCACACAGCCGTCTTCTACCGTGAGACACCTGTGGACCCCTCTACCGACGTCGTAGACCTCTTCACACGGGACTTGAAGCGTCACCATGACACCCGTAGGAGCTTCATAGAGGTCAAGCCCTTCTTCCGCAACCCCAAGATGTGGGCTCCCTTCCAAGGCAGAATCAAAGGCGCGGACGAGAAGCACCTCGCCTACTGGGTAGACAAGGCTAAGGACCTCGGTATCGCTCTGGAGAAGTCCCACATGTGGGAATACCGTCCTTCCATCCCTGGAGGGATAGGACGTCACTACTTCGTCTCGAAGAGGACCATGGGCCACAGGGAGCTGGTCTTCGTTCTGGAGCTGAACATCTCCTACAACCGCTTCGTCCTCTCCATCCGTCCTCTGGAGGAGCTGTACGAAACCACCGTGGAAGACGAGGAAGAGGAAGAGGAGATCTGGGAAGAGTTTCTTGAAGGTGGGGACATCGACCTCGACGTCTTCAAAAAGAAGGCGGAAGAGGATAAGATCTCCTTCGAGGTTATCAAACTTCTCAATGACGATATCGTCTACTTCTTCAAGATTGGTGACAAGAAGTACATCGCGGATCTCGACAACGCGGGTAAGGTGCTGACGGGTCTCGAAGCTGAGTCCTGGTTGAACAGCAGCCTCGACAACGCGGAGGACCTCACTGAAATCGACCCCGACCTGGACCTCACAGACTTCTGGAATAGCCCTTCAACGCTCTACCACGCGACGGACCACGACAACATCGAATCCATCATGGAAAGTGGTCTCCAATTGGAGAGCAAGACCCGTGGGATGACGAACCGTTGGATGGGAGCTTCGGTCTTCACCTCCACCAACCCGGAAGCCATCCACTCCTACGGTGATACCATCTTGGAGATCGACACCGAAGCCATGAAGCGAGACGGCTACACTCCCCGTGTCGAATTGGAGCCTGGGATTGTAGAGTACGAAGCTGCGCGGAGCCTCCTCTCTTGGTTCGACATGGACGAAGGGGACTATCCCCTGGAAGACCCAGCCAATACGGACGGGGTGGATCGCGAGACGATCATCCTGAACGGTCCTGTTCCTGCTAAGTACCTGACGGTCATGGACTGACCTGCCCGCCAAGAGTTATCTATACCCAAGATGACTCTGTATTTCCACAAAATTGCGACCATAGCGACCAAGCTTCTTGAAGCGGGCTACAAGAATGAGTCTCTCCGTCTCCTTCGTGCCACACTACGCAAGGAGCAGCTACCGGACCAATCCCTAGCAGCTCTCATCATAAAGTCCCTCCAGCGAAACCCCACGCAGCGACACTACGCTAGAGAGGTGAAGCGACTCTTGAAGGATGAGCGCTTCTTGGAGCCCTTCCAGGGGAAGTTTCACGCTCACTCCCCCATGCAGAACGTGTACTACACCTACGACGTCCTTTCTCTGCTCAAAGAGTTGAAGTCCTCGCAGGTCTGGCGACCCATCCAACCTGCACCTGGAGCCCAACCTGGTATCCACTACGTGACCACGAAGGTCTTCGGTGGGGACAGCGTGGTTCTTGTAGCTGAGGTCCTAGGGAAGAGGGAAGCGCCTGTGCGGCTCTTCATGTCTCCTCTCGACCAGATAGAAGCGGCGGAAAACGAGTCAAAGGATCCTGTGGAGCTTCTGGAGGAGCGCTTCCCTGGGAAGGGGTGGAGCGCTGCCCCACTCCTCGTAGATTATACAGGAGAGCGCATCGTCTGTGGAGGTCGTGATCCGCGCTTCGAGAGGCGAGGGATGGAAGCCTTCGATATGGATGAGCTTGGATTCCCAGGGCTCTACGGAGTCCATGTAGGAGATGCCAACGAGTGGCTTTGTGTCCTCGAACGAGACGGTTTCTGTGACGGAGACGCCTACATCTACGAGATTGACTTCGAGTCATGGAACCGCAAGCATCCGGACAAGCCTTTTGTTGCCATCGACGACCCCCATCCTGTGGACAAAGACTCTGTAGGGTGGTCAGCGATCGTCTTCTCCGAGATGAAGACCATACCCGCTGAGATTGTCAAACTGCGAGAGAAGATCCCCTTCCAGAAGGTCCTTGAGGAGTGCGACCCCGAAGCTGCCTACGATGAGTATGGCGAGCCTACAGAATGGTATGGGTCTTCCCAACGAGTCCCCGTTTACTCCTCCTTGGTCTATCTCTCCCGCACCAAGCACAGAGGACTCAACTCCGAGTGTGATAGGGTCCAAGACCTCACCCAGGAGGTCAAGGATGGAGACCGTTCAGCTATCCAGCAGGCAGCCTCCATGCTCGCGCACCATCCTGGGTTGAGGGGCTTCAAGGGTTGGGTCGTACCAGCTCCTCGGTCCAAGGCGGGTAGTCCCTCGAACATGGTGCTCGCCAAAACTCTTGTAGACCAAGGGATTGGCGTCAAGGCTGTAGATATGGTCCAGAGGATCAAGGATATCGAGTCTTCAAGAATGAGGCGAAGAGACAAAGGTGTGGATGGCGGGACGACTCTTGAAGAGCACTTGCAATCGATGGGCTTTGTTGGTAGAGTAGCAGACCAAGGGGTGCTCATCGTGGATGACATCTTCACCACCGGAGCTACTCTCAAAGCGGTCGCTCTGACGATGCGTAAAGCGGGCTACAAGAGTCCTATCTCCGCTGCTGCCCTTGGGTACTACAGACCAGACGCGCGCAGTGCCGAGGACTGTCCCGTCCACCACAGAACCTTCTACGTGTAAATCATGACTGACTTTCCACGATATCTTCAGCGCGCTCTCGACAAAGTAGGCGTTCATCTCTATCAAGAGCACTATGGCAAGGAGCCACTGGACTTTGATACCTTCCTCCAAGCTATCGCTACAAGAATCGGCGAAAGGAACATCAGGAAGATCAAAGAGATAGGTCACGGGTATTCCGGGACTGTCTTCTGGCTATCTGATAGGAAGAAAGTCCTGAAAGTAACGTCAGCCCAAAGCGATGCCTATGCCTCCTCCTCAGTCAAGAGGAAGCCGAGTCGAGCCCTCGTCAAGACGTATGATGTCTTCGCGGCGACGGACGACACGACCTTCTACAATCTCTACTTCATCGTCAACGAAAAACTCACGCCCCTCGCTGGACCTCCTTTCCTCAAAGTGGAGCGGCTCATCAATCTCGTTCGTCGAGCTGATGACTATATCAGCCCTGTCAACATGGCCAACTACAAGAAACTGCGGGAAGAAGTCGCCAACAGGGAAGACTTGCAAGAGGACTTCGAGGATAGTGACAATCTCTTGGACCTCTACAAGAGTTGGGCTGAAGCGCTCGATGCGCACCGCATCATCTTCAATGACCTGAAAACGGAGAATGTGATGCTGCGAGGGCGCGACATTGTCATCGCCGATCTTGGGGGAACGGCTCCGTCAACCGAAATTCCTTCCATTACTGATTGAGGGTCCTATGTCATTCAATTCCAAATTCGAGGCTGAACTGGGAAAGCAATGGAATGTGCGTCCTAGCGACTTCAATTCAGACAATCCCGACCATAAAGAAGTAGCTGAAGCCTTCCAAGGGTTTCTTGAAGAGATCTATCTGCGGGTAGGGGAACCGGACAGCCGTCGCTGGAAGGTTCTCGGGGAAGGGTCCAACGGTGTGGTGTTCTGGATGAACAATCACGCCCGAGTCTTGAAGCTTACCCGAGACATCCAAGACGCCTACGCCTCGGAGATCGTGAAGAAAAAGCCCGATAAGAATCTGATCAAAGTCTATGATGTCTTCGAGATGGGGCTCCCTTACTTCGGGGAGAAGTGGTGCATTGTCAACGAGAAGCTGACGCCGCTGTCTTCTTCTGAGGAGAAGGAATGGCAGAACATCATTCTTGTAGCTCGGGGAAGATACTCCAAATATGGACTTCCTACCATGCACGAACTCTCCCTCAATTGGGTCCTGGAGGTTCAGGAGTGGTTGGATAGCGAACGGATCTGGGATGCTCCCTACCATATACTGGAAGCTATCAGGGCGCATATGCCGACACTGAAGACATGGGCCAAGCTTCTTGAAGACCGAGGTATCGAGTGGGGTGACCTCTCGCTGGGCAACATCATGAAGCGCGGACATCTCACTGTGATTTCGGACTTGGGCTTTGGTCGAACCAGCTCCAGCCCCTCCATCCCTCAGCTTGAGGTATAGGTATGCAATTTGAAACGGCTCTGGGTAAAGTCCTCATGCTCTATTCTCTCCGCGACCAGGAGGTGCGAGAGGACTTCGAGTTCTACAAGAATGCCATCCTGACCCGCGTTGGAGCCAAAGAACCCACCGACCTCAAGTTTCTTGGACAGGGCATGAACGGCTATGTGTTCTGGTTGCCAGACAAGAAACGAGTCTTGAAGCTCACGGTGGATGAGGGGGACGCGAACGCCTCTGAAGTCATTCGGAAAAAGCCAGACCGAAACCTCATAAAGGTCCACGACGTGTTTACCTTCGGTCTTCCTCACTGGCGGCAATCGTGGGGGATTGTATCGGAGAAACTGCGCCCCTTGTCCAGGAGCGAAGAAGAAAGCTGGCGCTGGATTGTACAGATGAGCACGGGGCAGTACCGTAAGTTCTGGGCTCCTCGAATGGACGCTCTAGACCAGAAGTGGGTCGATGCGATAGATGCGTGGACCACCAGCGATGACGCAAAATACATCCCTGGGTTGGTCGAAGCCATAGAGGAGCATCACCACACTCTGGAGACATGGGCGAAGCTCCTCAAGAATCGTGGAATCATCTGGGGTGACCTGAACTTGGGCAACATTATGCACAGAGGTGCTGTGCCTCTCATCTCCGACGTTGGAGGAGGGTATGCTCCTTCCCAGCATCTACCACAGTTGACACCAGAGGACTGAAGATGCGTATCGACGAAGAGGTCTCCGAGATGCTGGCTCCATCCCAGAGAATCCATCCGAAAGCTGACAGCTCCGACAGCGCGAACGAAAAGCGGGACCGTGTGAAGTGGCTTGAGGAGCAGTACCGTCGGCACGGAGGAGACAAACCGAAGTCCCTCTGGACCCCTTTCGACTACCATCTCCAGAAGCATCAATTCGAGAAGAGAGGGATAGCCTACGCTATCGGTCCATGCATCGTAGGGAAAGCAACGAGCGCTCCTCTTCGTCCAACCCTTCCCCCAGAAGACCTGGAAGCAGCTCAGAAGTACACGGAAGCTGTGCTGAGCTGGGCTGGAGAGAAACCAGACAACTACGAGCTGAAGTTCTTGGGAGAAGGCTGGGACGGCTCCGTCTTCTGGCTCTCCGATAAGAAGAAGGTGCTGAAGATCACGCTTGACCCAGAGGACGCCAAAGCCTCAGCTATCCTCAAGAGGAAACCCGACAGAGACCTCTACAAGATTTACAAAGTAGGAAGGATACTAGACGGTTACGCCATCATAGCGGAGAAGCTCTCTCCGCTAGCCAGTTCCGAGCACCGCACCTGGGATCGCGTCTACAACGAGCTGAAAGGTATGCACCTCCATCCCTCTGGTGCCCAAGGTCCAATGAACGAGAAGTGGCTGGAGAAGGTCAAAGACGAAGCTCTCTCGGAGAAGTGGAACTTCCCAGCGATCAACGAGAAGCTGACGCAGATTGAGGAGTGGGTCGACCTGTTCACAGACCGAGGCATTCTCCTTCAAGATTTCCACGCGGGCAACATCATGGCTCGTGGACGCACGGAGATTGTCTCCGATATGGGTAGGTCCAAGATCGTCGGTGGACCGAGCATCCCCGAGATTCAGGTGTAACAATATGGAACACCCTATCGAGAAATATTTGGACAAAGATGAGTTCGTCCAACAGGTCTACGACCTCCTGTACAATGCTTTGATCGTCCGAGGTGAATACGACGAAGAGGAGATGAACATCGTCCAAGCCTACTGTGATGCGATCCTCAAGTGGGCTGGTGAGAAGCCTGGGAAGTACCATCTCCCGTTCCTTGGTGAAGGGGAAGACGCTGAGGTCTACTGGCTCAATAGCGACAAGAAGAAAATCTTGAAGCTGACGATGGACAAGAGTGACGCCCACGCATGTCAGATCTTGGCGAAGAAACCGGACAAGTCACTCTTGAAGGTCTACAAGGTCGTCGATGTCTGCCATGGAGGTTCCGATTGGGGCTACGCCATCCTGGCTGAGAAGCTGACGCCTCTGTCTGGAAGCATGCGGAAATACTTGGAAAAAGCGCTTCTTGGGCTAAAAATGATGAGTAGTCTTCCCCGGCATGGAGTGACCAAGCCCTGGATCGTGGAAGTCAAACATGCGCTCAACGTCTTCAAGGATGACCCAAGAGCCCAGAAGTATGTGGACGATGTTGTAAATGTATTCCCAATCCTAGAAGCATGGGCTAACGCTCTGACGGATAGAGGTATTGCTTGGACAGACTTCCATCTCGGAAACATCATGATGCGAAGGCATGATCCAGTCATCGTGGACTTCGGTAGGTCGCGAGTCTACAGAGGTTCCATTCCGAAGCTTCAAGTATCCCTACCTGAGAAATAGGTGTAGCCATGTCCGATATCTATGACCTCTACGGAACGAAATTTGGTAAGGAGCTGCTACGCCGCTACCCCTCTCTCCCCCGTGGAGAAGAGGGGCGTACTCTTCTCATGTCGGTAGCTGATGCTCTTTTGGAGCTGGGTGGGGAGAAGCCTGGAGCCTACAAGAATCTCTCCTTCCTCGGTTCCGGTGCCTATGCCTACGTGTATTGGTTCAAGGGGAACAGGTCGAAAGTCTTGAAGCTGACGAGCGACGAAGACGACGCCAAAGCGTGCCAGATCTTGGTGAAGAAGCCAGACAAGGCACTCTTGAAGGTGTATGCTGTAAGGGAGCTGGTCCCTCACTCTCTATGGGCTATCATCACAGAGAAGCTCACGCCGCTGTCCAGCAGCGAAGACAGGATGTGGGAAGAGGCGCACGGAGCTTGGGAGACGTTGGGGCTCAGCCTCAGGCACATCGGTCTGGACAAGATGTTCATGGGCGACCTCGAAGAGGCTATGGAAGACGCGGAGAGGGCTGGTCATGGTGAGTGGAACCGCGCTATCGAGAGGGTGCTTCCGACTCTTGAAGTGTGGATGAAGAAGCTGACGGAGCGCGGTATCATCTGGAGAGACCTCCACCGGGGGAACATCCTGATGCGGGGGCGTGTACCTATCATCAGCGATCTTGGTCTGTCGTTCGTTCCCAGAAGCGGGGCTATCCCCATTCTCGACGTGTAGCGGTAAGAATTCTTAACGATAGAAATCTCTACCGATACAGATTTTTAACGATAGAAATTCCGACCATCCAGCGGTTAGTTCTTAGGTGAGGGACTGCACTGCGCATGGCACACGTCAGAAACACAGACATCTTCCGTTGGGTTCATCACTACCTGGAGACGGTAGCTCATCCTTCCTTCAAGGATTTCGATTCCTACGAAGATCTCGACGATCAAGAAGAGAGCTACGCCGAAGAGGTCGTGGGGAAGATCCTCCGACATGTGGGGCAACCTGAAGGCACCCCCAGATTCTTCCCGGAGAGGATTGGAGAAGGAGCTGACGCTGAAGTCTACTGGCTCGCCAACAAACGCAAAGTCCTCAAGCTCACGGTCTCCGAAGACGACGCCAAAGCCCTAGCATACTTCAAGAAACACCCAGACAAGGGTATCGTGAAGGTCTACGACGTCTTCTCTATCCCAGACACGTTTCTCTATGGAATCGTCATGGAGAAGCTCACCCCATCTGATAAACACTGGCAGGAGATCGCGGAGCGCATCTCCTTCGCTGGTAGGGGTGGCTTCTTTTTGAGCATGAAATGGTTCGAGGGGCAGCTCCTACCAGCTATCCAAAAGAGAAGGGAACGAGGAGTCGGTGGTCCTTTCATGGACGCGATGACCCCGGAGAACATCGAAGTCATCCATCATTGGTGTGAGGTGCTGGACAAAGCTGGAATCAAATGGGCTGATATGCACGACGAGAACGTGATGTTCCGGGGACGGCAGCCTGTCCTCATGGATTTGGGGAGATCGACGGGAGCAACTGGACGCATCCCTCAGATGAAAGCTGCGGCGATTCTTGAAGCTCGCAAGGCTCAACCCATCGATGGGAAGATCGTCTCCAAGAAGGTGCTGGGGATGATCCTCCGTCACTTCCTCACAGAGAAGATGTACGAGGAGCACGTCCCTACAATGTACCAGGACATGCTCCCCTACAAGAGATGGAAGCACGAGAACGAGAGAGCCATCGCGGATGGGGTGCACTACGACGAGAATGGTCCTCTGGTCAACGTCTACACCGGCACCTTCTTCCTGGATGACCTCGACCTCTTCAAGAATTTCCACGCCTTTCTCGAAAAGACAGTCAAAGGATGGGGATGGTATGTGCTGCGCGCCAATCTACCACAGCAAGAAGGGAAGCCCTACTCCGTGGACTTGGCACCGAACTACGGGACTCTTGTAGAGGACGTCCCTCCCAAGCTCTACCATCTTGCTCTCAAAGAAGATCTCCCCAGCATCCGACGCAAGGGTCTTATCCCCATGAAGGGGCGTGAGCACGGTGTGACGGTGCGTGGCTATCCAGATAGGGTCTACTTCGCCCGAAGCATGAACGTCGTCTACGACCTGCATGAAGGCTTCCTGGGACGCAACTATGAGGAGGAGGGGAAGTACGCGGTCATCACCATCGATACCCACAAGCTGAGAAGGGGCACGAAGTTCTACGACGACCCGGAAATGCCCCAAGGCTACAGCATGTGGACCTACACGCACGTACCGAAGGAAGCGATTCTTGAAGTGCGTGACATGATGACGGAGGAGAGGCTAGCGCAGCTCGTAGAAGCCAGGAAGATTCAACCGCTCTCCAAGGAGTTCGTAGAGAAGAAGCTCTCCGACCTCATCCCGGAATTCCTCTTCACCCCTGACAACTACAAGACTGTAGAGAGGAAGTACCCAGACCTCTTCGATTACGACACCTGGAGAACCGACGGAATTCAGTATAGTCAGGAAGGGGTATTCGAGCACAAGAACAAGGTCTCGGCCAATATAGGTACGCATTCGCTCGACCCCTATTTCTTCAAGAATCTCGTCGCTTACCTCGAACCGAAGCTCAAAGGTTGGGGGTGGTATATTCTCTCCTTACAAATGCCGAAGGACGACTATGACTTCATGAATCTCCAAGTAGCGCCGAACTACGGCACGCAGCTCAAGACTCCCCGCTACCTCTACCACATCACCCCGAAGAGTAATATGGAGAGAATCAAGCGCAAGGGGTTCATCCCGAGACCAGCTCGCCAGCACGGAGACGCACAGCGACGGCAGTATCCAGATAGAGTCTACTTCGGGACTCAATACAGCACTGTCGAGAAGCTCTACAAGGAATTTGTCATCCACGGCGAGAAGGAATCCTATGTTCTCTTCATCGTACAGGGAAGCCGCATCCCCAAGAACGTCAAGTTCTACGAGGATCCAGAAATGCCTATGGGTTCGAGCGCATGGACCTACACACACATCCCGGCCACCGCTATCGTTGGGATGGAAGATGCTGAGACGGCTTTCAACTAAGGTGGGATGTGATGTCTGAGGTTGAGAAATTCGGCGAGACCATCGGGTTCATTCTCCGTAAGAACGCCCTCCCTAGAGCAGGTCGGGAGCGCTCCGAGGCGATAGCTGAAGCCATCTTCGAGAGGCTTGGGGAGACCAAGGCTCCTTCTGACCTTGGACGGGGGAGCTACGCCAACGTCTACTGGCTCAAGGGCAACCGCAAGAGAATCTTGAAAATCACGAGCGACTCCAGCGATGCGTTCGCTCTGAAGCACCTACAAGAATCCCCCAAGAAGTCCCTCGTCAAGGTCCACGACGTCTTCGAGATCGTTCCGAAGCATCTGTGGGGAGCTGTGACGGAGAAGCTGTCCCCTCTCTCGTCCACAGAGTACGACAACTGGCAGCAACTTCGTGAGATGCTTGAAGAAGATGAGGCTTTCTATGATGTCGAGAGGACCCTCGGTCGAGAAGGCGTGACAACGCGGTACTTCTATCTCTTGGAGCAAGCGAAAGAAAAAGCAGGCACCGTCCTCCCTACCGACAAAATGCTTGAGAGCATCTTCAAGTGGGGGAAGGACCTGTCCTCCCTTGGAATCAAATTCACCGACCTGACGGAAGACAACATCATGAAGAAGGGGGCGAACGACATCCTCATCGATCTCGGCTACAGCGATGTCCGTCCTACAAGAATCCCTGCTCTCCAGGGAGAGGGCATACACTAACTACAAGAAAGGATACAACTATGCGCATTTCAGCTTATCATTCCGACACCCTCTCAGCTCATGTCGTCATCGTCAAAGAGGGCAAGGCTCTCGGACGGGTCCAATGGGCAGACACCAAGAAGAAGACCTGCATGATCGCCATCGATCATCTCGACTCCTACGAAGAGACCTATGACCGGACAATCGTGCCTGACGATGTTCGTGGCTTCACGCTGAAGGAGCTTCAAGAATTGGAAGCTGAGGGTATCGAGATTCTTCCGAGGGCTGAGGTTGAACTCTTGAAGCAGGCTGCTTTGGAGTAGAGATGTTGGAGGTCTACGAGAGGATGGAGCGCTGCTCGGGGGTGAAGCTGTCGAGGTAGATGACGTCGCCGATGGCGAGGCAGAGAGCGTCACGAACGGGAGCGGGGGAGTAGGGAGTGACGTCGCCGCAATAGACCCAGCAGTTCTCTTGGAGGTCGAAGCGATTGAGAGAAAAGTTGCGACCGGATTCGAGGACACGCTCAGCCTCGAAAGTCTCGTTGGTGACGGGGTGCTGAAACTTGACGGTGACTGTTGAGTTGCTCATGCTGTTTCCTCCAACCAAGAGAACAATACCAAAGATATTCTTGAAGGTCAAGAAAAAGTTTTGAAAGAGGAAAATTGAATGACAACTTTTGAAAAACTTTCTCTAGCTAATCCTAAAATAAGCAAAAGGTTCTAAATTATTTAGGAAAGAAGAGTTCTAGCATGACTTTCGACCGAGACTTCCAACATCTACTCTCCATGTCCGGAGCTTCCAAAGGACTATCTTCCTCACTTATTCCGGCTATTCTGGAGCGAATAGGAGAGTCCACAGTCCCAACGCAACAACTAGGGCATGGGAAGTTTGCTGTAGCTTTTTGGCTCAAGCAGAAGCGTAAAAGGGTCCTGAAGATTACGAGAGATGTGGAGGACGCCTACGCTATGCAACGGGTCAAAGACCGTCCACAGAAGCATCTCGTCAAAGTATATGACGTATTTGAGATTGTAGAACATCGCCTCTGGGGAATTGTTGCTGAGAAGCTCACTCCGATGGACTACGAAGAGAAAGATGCGTGGCAAGAGCTTTGGAATATACTTTCAAGCGAGGAATATGCGTATCTCGGGGATGAGCTAGTACAAAACGGCTTGACCCCTGGGTTCGCGGATGAGGTAGTAGACGCCATAGAGAATCCCATCGATGACGGTGAAGAGGACGAGGAAGACGAAGACGTCTGGGATCGTCACTTCTATGAGGTCCCTGAAGATGATATCCTTGACGCGCTGCGTAATTGGGGGAAAGAGTTGAGTGCGCTCAATATCAAGTTCTATGACTTCCATCCAGGGAACATCATGATGAGACGGCACGACTACATTCTTGTAGATCTAGGGTATGGAGCAGTTCCACATACAAAGGTCCCAGAATTGGATATTGGGCAAGAAGGATACCAGTATCCCTTGAAGTTCAGCCAGGCGGCAGCTACAAGAATCCCAAAACTGCAAGAATAGGAGAACTCACATGTTCACAGCTTCACAGATAGTAGCTCACCTGATAGGAGACTACCTCCTCCAGTCCGATTGGATGGCGGTTGAGAAGACCAAGCGGTTACGTCCTGCTCTCATCCACGGAATCTTCTACACGCTCCCCTTCATCTTCCTCATGAGCTTCGGCTGGTTCTGGAATGCGGTAGCCTTCCTCCTGATAGCGCTCTCACACGCGCTCATCGACCGCTACAGGTTGGCTCGCTACGTGGGGTGGGCCAAGAACAACATCGCTCCTCTCTTCTACAACAAGCAGTGGGATGAGTGCAAGGGGACCGGCTACGGACCGGAGAAGCCTGCTTGGATGGCGGTATGGTTGCTGATCATCACTGACAACACGATGCACCTGGTGGTCAATGCTGTGGTGTTGGGGGTTTGCGGCTGGGTAGCTGCTGGGTAGGCTAGTCTTCGTCGAGGACGGTCTTCTCGTCTTCAACGACCATCTGGACGTCTCCGTACAGCTCCGCAGCGACCTCACGAACCTCGTGAAGAGTCTCACAATGGATGTTTTGTTTGTCATTGGTGCGAAGCTTCCACTCCGTCACCCCACAGATCCGGTACTTCTCAGCGTAGCCGATGGTGACTCCATTGACCACGACGTCGCGCTGCCCATCGCCATTGGTGTCCATCCTGACTGTGATTGTCGCCATGCTTCTGCCCTCCAACTAGGTACACCCTACAAGAATCCCCCTACGATGTCAACGAAAATCGACCTGATAGGTTACATGAGAGGGACAGGAGACACCAATGTGCATTGACTCTAAACGGGTTGCTCACATAGCCGTAAAGCTCGTGAAGGCGGGTTACGCTGACGAGGCACTTCTGATTCTTGAAGCCAAGAAGAAGAAGAAAGGTCCTGACTACTACAAGAAACGGGCGAAGAAGCGCATGGATGACGCCTTCGACCGAGCAGGGGGTGGGGCTAAGGGAGTGGCTGCTGTCCTGAAGGCAACGAAGCTCCGGATCAAGAAGACAACGCTGCCAATCAAGCTATGGGGTATCGTAGACGCTCTGGATGACCTCATCATGAAGAGCCGTGACCTCCAGACAGAGTGGGGCGTCAAGGATGCGGATAAGAAGTTCGTGAAGTTGCGAGACCAAGCCAAAGCCAAAGCCAAGAAGATAGAGAAATCCGCTATTTCTAGAGGTTAGTTGTAGACAGCATGCTGATCTCCCCTTTTGAGCAGGTGTACCACAGTGTATACCAACGGATGTTGGACGCGGTAAAAGCGTCTACCTTCCTCTTGCGCGCCCCTATCATCATTCCCGCGTCTGCGACGGGGACGGACTTCACAATATCGGAGTTGACTCCAGGGATTGGGGTTCAGATTAGTGTAGACGGGAAAGAGTATGTGCGCTTCGTCCCGGCACAAGAGACGGAGACGCACACCCTCATCTTGGAGCCCAGCAAGAGACATCTGGTGGAGGCACGGGATGACGCTGGGAATGTGTCATCGACTCTTGTAGCTTCGGCGTACTACGCGACGATGCTTGGTGGGCTCGCTCAAGACTGGTTCACGAATGTTCGGCGTGACCTCGAAGACCATGAGAGACAGCTCACCTCTCGCTACTCTTCAAGATTATTGGAGCACCGTCTCACCTTCGAGAATCTTCTCCCCCGCACCCGTGCGTTCCGTCGACAGCTCGTCCGGATGGGAGCTAAGTCGCTCGTCAACGAGATGACATCCGGACAAGGTGTCCTGGACCTGACAGCCGCTGGTACAGCCCAGACGCCCCTCGTTTATCCGGTGGCGTCATCGAAGACGGTGTTCGCTCCACACGTCCATCCTTTGTTCAATGAAGCCGCTGATTTTGGAGGCTTTGAGTTCCACATCTGGCTCTTCAACACCTGTGTGGCTTCTTGGGCTGCCTTCATCCGTCTCGCGAACAACCTCGACGATGATATCATGAAGCTGCTGGAGGTCGGGGAGAGCAAGGTCGTTGTAGACGTTGGCGGCACCATTGAGCAGCATGTCTTCGACTTCTCTCAAATCGGATGTGGGCTGGAGAGCATTCTCTCTGAGTTCCTGGACTGCATGGCGGCGATTCGTGCTTTCATTCTCACGACCATCAGCAGTGAGTACGTCATTGAAGCCTACGGGTACTTCTTGGACACGGAAGTCGAGAACGTTCTTGGAGGACGGTGGCTCGATTCTCCGATCCCTCTTGACTCCGGTGTTGTGCTCGATACTGAGGACGACATCGACCCCACAGTGGCTGGAGGAGATGGTTGGGTAGGTACGGGGCTTAGCGACAGAACGGACGCGCACGGCGTCGATACGGTGGTCCAGGGTGTAGCTACTTTCGCCACCTTCACTCAGTTCTATGAAGGTCCAGCCATCACGCCTCTCCAGACTCAGGGACTATCGGTTGATCTCGACCACGCCATCACGACTACAAGTGACGGTGACATCGTTGTCGTGGGTCTCGATACGGTGACTGGCTACATCCAGATCATAAACAACACGTTTGACGCTGGCGATGCGGTAGTCATCGCGGGTCTACCTTTCACCTTGGGGATTGGACCTCCTCCTCTTTGGAGTGCAGGTCTTACAGGGAGGTTCACAGCGGTCAACATCGCGGCTGCTATCAATGCAGCTCCTCCATGGCCTGGAATCGTGGCGATAGCGTCCACACTTTCCCCCATTGTAGCGCTCTACGTGCCCTATGTGGGTCCTCCTCCTGTCGTGACGCTCGCTGTTATAGACGCACCAACCAATAACTTCGTGATCTCCGGTCCGCAGTTGGCCTAATCACGGTTATCTTGAAGGGATAGAGAGGTTACTATGGCTAAAAGATTCAAGCACCTTTGCGCTGCTTCAAGAAGCATGATCCCCCTGTGTCAACACCTGAGCTACGAGAAAGGTGCTGTATGCGCCAAGAAAGTCGCTCTGGTTCAGGACAACATCGAGTTGGGACCGGCTGACAGGAAAGCCTGTAGGCACTTCCTTTCGGTCGATGCGGTAGAGACCACGGTAGAGACCACGGTAGAGACCACGGAAGAGAAAAAGACCAAGAGAGGTCGCAAGAAGACCGTCAAGGATAGTTCCTCTCTTGAGGGAGATGAATAAGGATCCTGCATGCCTCCATGCTCTTCTAACACAGACTACTATGTGTATAGTCTCTGTTATCCTGATCGACGTCTATATGTAGGGGAAGAGACAGAACCTTTGCCTTTTTATATTGGAAAGGGAAAGGGAGAACGTCTCAACCAACATGTAGTTGAATCCCACAGAAAAAACCAGGATGGGAGTTGGCGCTACAAGGGAAGAAAAGCCAACACGGTGCGCAAACTCGTTCGTGAAGGCAAACGACCCTTGGTAGTCAAGCTCGAAGACAACCTGACCGAAGAGGAAGCCTACGAACTGGAGTGCATGCTAGTAAAGGCTTTTGGTCGCCGAGATCTTGGTACAGGCATTCTGTGTAACCATGCGGACGGAGGTATTGGGCCTGTTGGTGTTTCTGAGGAAACTCGAAGACGGATGGGTGATTGGCAAGTAGGGCGAACAAGGTCTGAGACAACCAAAAGAAGAATACGAGAGACAAAAGCCAAAAACCCTTACGTTTTTACGGACGAAGACCTCCAGAAGATGGCTGAAAACTCCAGGAACAGGGTTTGGACTGACGAGTCTCGTAAAAAGTTGAGTGAGTCCCTCAAGGGACGAACCTTCACGGAAGATCATCGAGCCAAAATTAGTGCTTCAAAAAAGAACGCTAATTATCCGCCAGAAACCTATGAAAAGTCTACAGCCACACGTAAAGCCAAGCAGAGGGTTGCGAACGACGTCTTCAAACTCCTGTATTTGCTAGAAAAAGAGACGAAGTTCTCTCGCAAAGCCCTGTCCCTTCAAGAATTAGAAGCCTGGTGTGCCCAACTCCACCAAGAATTTGAGTCTCTTCCAGAAGAAAAAAGGGCAACCCTACAAGAATATTGGAAAATACGTCAAGCCTCTCCCAATGGAGGACTCACGGTTGCTCGACGGCGTAAAGAAGAGTTGTTCCAAGAAGGTGCGCCCTTAGTATGGAAGCTTCAAGTAGCAGCTCCTCAGAAGAACGAATCCTTGAAAACCTGGAAAGCCTTTGTAACAGAGGCACAGAAAATGCTCTCAGCTCTTCCAAAACAGGAGCAGGACCTTCTTGACGACGCTTGGTTGCAGCATGTCGAGCAGGAGAGTCACCTAGATAGTACCCCACATGAACGAAATAGGCGCGCTCAAAAGGAGCAGGCACAGACTAAACGTATTCTTGTAGCGAAGACTCTCGATCTTATCGTTATGCTCCAAGCGCCCCTTCCTACTCTCTCAAAAAAAGGCCCTCTGAAACAATGGGAAACCCTACATAAAAAGTACAGCCAGCAGTATGAGAGTCTCTCTGCGGTAGAGAAGCACGACGCGGAGTATATTCTTGAAGAGCACAAGAAAGAGGTTAATTCTCATAAGAGAGGTGCCTCTCCAGCACGGACTGCTGGTGTTCAGAATTATTGGGATCGTAAAAAGTCCTTAATGAAAAAAGCTGAAGAGTTATCACGTAGGCATCCAACCGTATCTCTCCCGAAGAAACGCGCTTCTGAGAAGGAGTGGAGAGATATAATAAAACATCTGGAAGCGTTGGGAGAATAGCTTTGGCATTTTCAGTCCTGGCAGTTGTTCTTACACAAGCTAAAGTAAGAATGGCACAAATGTTGGAAGATGGGAAGTCTTTTAAGATTACCCATTTCGCTGTATCGGCTGATGGGCACGATCCGCTGGACCCCACGATAGCGCGGACTCCGGACCCAGCGGAGACGGATTGTGGTTCAACCATCTTCACGAAGGCTTTCGTGCCTGGAGATGTTACCTACACGAGCCCCACATGTCCTACATGGGCATGCAACATGCTGCCGGGGGATGTGACTGGTCCAGTCTCTCAGGTGTGTCTGGTTGGTACGGTCGAGTACTGTCCTACGCCTGGAGACCCGGAATGTGTCCCTCCAGCCACGGAGTTCGTGGTCGCTATCGGAACTATGCCTCTGAAGGTCATCACGATTCATGACACGGTGACCTTCAATGTTTCGATTCAGTTCTAGGAGTCGCTATGCGAAGAATTAGCAAAGGTGCAACGAAACGGCTCGCGGACAGCGTGGTGAGGTTGACTCTTGAAGGGGCAACCGAAGACGCCAAGCGAGTAGTGAGCGTTCTCGCCACCTTCACCAACGTGCAGCGTCTTCCTGGAGAAGATGGACAGCCTGGCTTTGGTCGGGGTTGGGGCTTTGGAGATCCTTACGAAGAGTTTGGATACGGCAAGGCGAAACAGAAGAAGACCATCCCGAACACCGGGGACCTCCCTACCTCCTTTGACCAGGAAGTTGAAGAGGATGAAGAGGAAGAGTCCAAAGAAGCCGCCAAAAAAGAGAAGAAAGAGAAACCGAAGAAGCTCGACGAGGACGAACACACCGAGGACCATAAGTCCGATACGTTCGACCCCGATGACTTCGATATGACGGTTCATGCTCAGACCGAAGATGACGACGAGGAGATCATTGAAGATCCCGAAGACTCCTTCTTCGAGCCGGAAGACTTCGACATGGATGTCGTCTTCGCTTCCGCTGTGCAGAAGGTTTCTTCTGTCCTGGGTAAGAAAGCTTCTCATGAGTTCGCTGGCTTCTTCGGTGGGCTTGGTGCTGCATCCTTGAAGACGGCTGAAGGGGACGACGACGAGGAGCTGGTTGAAGTCGACGTTGAGACCATTCCTGAGAAGAGACCGCGCAACCGCCGTGAGGTGATGCGGGTGTGGAAGGAAGACCTCATCCCTGACGTCACCCCGATCATCCGACGTGTGCTCAAGCATGTCTCGGTACAGTACAGTCTCCCCTTCTCGACCCTGACGAACGCTCTTCGAGGTCAGGACTCGCAGGTAGCTGACCTGCTGGCGGACGCTCTGGACGGTATCTCCCGATCCGAAGAGTAGCGTTATGGCTACCCCTCTCATCCTCAAACGTGGTCTCGGCAAGTGGTTCAACAACAAGCTTCTCGCAAGTGGGATGCGCAAGGAAGAGCATCGCATTCGCGTCATGGAGAGCCTCTACGAGCGCATCGGAGAGACAGGAGACAGTCACCTCAAGTTCCTAGGTGAGGGGATGTATGCTGCTGTAGGATGGCTCCAGCACGACCGCAAGAAGGTCCTCAAGATTACAGCAGACGAAGATGACGCCATGGCGCTAGAGACCATCCGGCAACATCCTTCAAAGTTTCTGGTGAAGGTCCATGATGTCTTCCGCATCACACCTCCCAACAAGAAGGGCTACTTCGGGATTGTGGAGGAGAAGCTCACCCCGCTCGCGCATGATGTAGAAGAGGACTTCTTCCGTGATATGGACTACATGAATGAGGATGTGTGGGGAGTTCCGGCTTCGCTAGGTTCCGTTCCGGATTTAGACGAAGCATGGGAAAGTCTTGAAGAATTCCTGACGGAGAACAAATACGCCGAAGAATGGCAACGCGGTGTCTATGGTGACATTCTTAAGCAGTTGGAAGAATGGAATGAAGCTCTCTACAAGAGAGACATCGCCTTCCACGATCTCTCTCCAGGCAACGTTATGATGCGTCGACATGCCTGGGTGCTGATGGACTTCGGGCACCACAGCCGCGCTCCCTATCATAGACTTCCCCAGCTCGATATCATTCGATACTCCTAATCCTTCTTCCCTCTGTTATCTATACTTGGAGGAGACGTATGTCTTCAGGTATGCTTGGTCCCTTCGAGAGATACGCTACAAGAAACGTGATGCACATCTCCGACTCGATTGCTCCAGATGTCTTCGCCAAGATCTACGAGCGCATCGGGGAAGACCCCTCCGGCCTCTGGCACCAGGTGTTGGGGAAGGGTTCGACGGCTGTAGCGACGTGGCTCAAGAGCGACAAGACGAAAGTCCTCAAGATTACAAATGATGAGTCCGACGCCTACGCCATGGAGAAATTCTTGAAGCGCCCGAGTCGTCATGTGGTCAAAGTGTACGACGTCTTCCAGATTACGCCTTTCGCTTGGGGCATGGTGGTACAAAAAGTCACACCTTTGGCGTCGAGTGCCTACAAGGATTGGACGAGGACGCGCTCCCTGATCAGTAAGTTTGTCGGTGTCCCTCCTCTTGGAAATGGAGCCGTCCCTATCTATCAGAAAGATCTTGAAAAGCGATTTGAATACCCAAGCAAGTCTCAGATGGAGCCCTTGGAGAAGATGAGAGCATTCTTGAAGCAGCTCGCTCTCTTTGACGAGGCTCTAGCAGATCGTGGGATTACATGGTTTCAAGATCTCCATGCTGGCAATGTAGGCATGAACCGTCGGGACATGGTTCTCTTGGACCTTGGGGGTGTGCGCACTTCTGTTCCTAGTCTCCCGAAGATAGAGGTAGAGGCAGCATGACGACCGTTGACCCTCAATTGAAACAAGGTCCTGGCCAACAACTCTATTGGCACATCTACTTGCGTGACGGGAGTGCCCCTCAAGAAGATCAACAGGCGATGGCGTTGGATATCCTACACGCTCTCTACCGTCGCATCGGGGAAGATGTCAACACAGCCGACCTTCCTCTACTTGGGCACGGAGCAGACGCAGCTATCTACTGGATGAAGAAAGACAGGAAAAAGGTCCTCAAAATCACGCGTAATGCTCCGGATGCTTGGGCGTTGGAGCTGTTTCGTCGGAAGCCTTCCAAGGATGTCGTCAAGGTGTATGATGTCTTTCAGATCTTCCCGAAGGAGAAAAGGAATACTCTCTACGGGATCGTAGAACAGAAGCTCACACCTCTCCACAATGTCGTGGACTTCGCGGCGAGCTACGATTACGTCAAAGACTACGGTGTTCGCTGGTTGGGTGAAGACACGAACTATGGTGATATCGTACAGCTTCTTGAAGAGGACCGTGCCTTCTATGAGAAGGAAGGGAACAAAAAGGAAGCAGACTTCATCGAAAAGACTGTTCTCCCGTTTGCTCATCAGATGGAGAGGTGGAACGACGCTCTCCACAAGAGAGGCATTGTCTTCAAGGATTTGCACGAAGGCAACGTCATGATGAACCGACATCAGATGGTACTGATGGACCTTGGTAGATCTAAAGTTCAAAGTATGAAGCTTCCTCTCCTTGACGTACCGAGGAGCACGTAAAGGGAAGACATACATGACCCACACCCCACATGTCGCATATATCAAAGACGTTGAAGAATACCTCGCTGTCATAGAGGAGCGTCTACAAGAAGCGGTGAAGCGCGCGGTCTACGCCCATGACCAGCGAGCGGCGGACGATATCGCCCAAATGCAGGAGCTTGCTACGGATCTCCATGTGCTCGTCTTCGCTTTCCTGACCAATCTCCGAACCCTACCCCCTGAGAAACCACCTATAGACCCGTCTCCTTTGGACCACACACCTGTTGGGTACCTGTGGCATGATATCCGTGATACGGAAGAGGAAATTGACGAAGAGGACGAGAATCGCATCACTTTGATTCCTGATGAGGAGTAATCTCAGGTTACCTTAAGAATGTAGAGGTTTACATGAGCGATCAAGAACTTTGGAACACCCTCAAGAACGTCCAAAAGACTCTGAAGAAGTGGGAACACGTCAAGAGTCGTCTCCCCAAAGCCATCCGTGAAGACGCTGGAGAAGCCTTGTACACGGAGCTGGTGGAGGCAGCGGACAACCTCCAGTCTTGCATCGCGGATGCTCTCTCTCACGAGATTCGAGCCGACGCCCAAGACGCACCTCCTTTTAATAGAGAGGAGCTGACGGAGAAGCTGCACACAACCGCGCACAAATTCATCCAGGCGAACCGCATGGACTTCGCGAAAGAGATTCTGGAAGCTGAAGCGCAGCTCAAGGGATTCGATGTGGTTGGAACCCAGAGGGATAGCTTGGACACAGCAATCGATGCTCTTGTAGCGTATGCTTCGGGTCAAAAGACCGCAGCCACCGTCAAGCCATCGATGTGGAACAAGATCGTAGCTAAGATTCCTGGAGTCTGTCGCTTCAACAGCATGAGTGTACATCGACTCCAAGAAGCCCTGAAGCGAGCTATCCAAATTCAAAAAGAGATCAAGGCTGCTGAAGCTGCTGGTGACAAATCTAAAGTCAGCCACTTGGTCCGTGAGGCCATGGACTTGGCGTACCCAGAGACCGCTAAAGGGCTCGGAGCTGAAATCAACTGGAAGATGTACAAAAAGTCCTACGCGAAGTTCGTCAAAGCTGGAAAAGCTGTACTAGAGCTTCGTAAGCAAAACAAGAAAGTTGAAGGACTCAAAGCAGCTTGTGACTCCAAGGGAAAGAAGAAAAAGAAGGGTTGTACCTCCTGCTCAAACTCTATCACAACAGAGCAGGTCCAGGTTATGGCCAAGCTCGTCGAGTTGGGCGAAGAGCAAGCTGCCAAAGATCTCGGCACGCAGCTCATAGCCCAGCAGCAATCACAAGACCTTCCCAACCCAGATACCTCCTCAGAGACCATCGACCACAAAACCGCTTTCGAGGCAGCCTTGGAAGAAGGCAAGAAGGTCGGTCAACGAAAAGAAGCCTCTGGGGTGCAGAAACTCAAGATGATGCTCGACGACGTCATCTATGGCAATCGCTTCCAACATGAGCTATCCCGTTGGACGGACGCGAACTTCGATGAGAGCAAAGCACGGGAGCTTCAAGAAGCTCTCAGCGACTCCATTGAGAATCTTCTCTGGACCTACATGAGGTAGTTTAGTATCATACTAGACTAGATTAGAAGGAAGATAAAATGATCACTGATAAGCACATCGAAGCCCTCGCGAAGCTCGTAGACGCTGGCCAATCGGAAGCCGCCAAGAAGCTAGCTGAGAATCTGGTCGCTCTGAATGTGGAAACCCCGGCTGAAGCTCCTTGTGATTTCTCCCAGATGGGCGAGAAGCGAGCAGCGTTCGAGAGAGCGCTCCATGCAGGGAAAGAGAAAGAAGCCTCTGGGATTAACAATCTCAAGAGGATGCTAGAAGACGTCATCTACGGCAACCGATTCCAAAAAGAATTGTCTCGTTGGACCGATGAGAGTTTTGATGAGAGTAAGACGCATGAGCTTCAAGAAGCGCTCACTGACTCCATTGAGAACCTTCTCTGGACATACATGAGATAGTTGACAACTACCCAAAGGATATCGACATGCCTGACGAAAAGACAGCGAAAGAGCGCACTTGGGTCACGAACGGCTACCTGGAGCTTCTCCCTGGTAGTGGCTTCTCCAGAGGTCACGCCAAAGCGCTCAAGAAGCATCTCATGCAGATGACCAAGGCTCCTCGCTATTGGCCTCTTCGTCATGGGAAGAAGTGGACGTGCACTGACGTCGCTATGTCGCGCAGAGCGATTCTTGTAGCTTTCGAGACCGACGCTCCTGCTGACTATGAGATTCTAGACGAGATCGAACAGGACCTCATCGGAGATAACGGCTTCGAGGGTCTCATCGCCGACTTCTCACGAAGCACTCACGCTCCAAAGTCCATGGGAGAAGCTCTCTATGAGGTCGATCTCCTGGATGAAGACCGCGCTGATTCAGCGAAGCCGTTGAAACGCATTGGAGCGGATGTTTCGTGGAACGTGGGGATGGACGCCAAAGGAGCGAACGTCCAACAAACTGAAGAGGGAAACATGTCCAAAGTTAGTTCCGACGAAATGGAAATCCTCAGCACTCTGATAGAGAGTGGTCAAAAAGACGCAGCGCGTCAACTTGCTCATGGTCTCGCTGAGCGTGGGGACACTATCGTCGCTGACGGTGATGAGGAAGAGGTCGCCGAGCCGGTTGAGGCTGAGGTCAAGGAAGCTGCTCTTGATATACCCCCCTCTCTTCCTAGGGAGCTTCAAAAGGCGTCTCCTGCTCAGTTGAGAAAAGCAGTGGACTATCTTGCGAAGAAAGCCACACGTGAGCTTCGGAAGATGCAGGATATTGTCCAAAAACAAATCCCTACTGCCTTCAAGAAACAGGATGACGTCGCGCTGGGTAACCTCCAGATGATGGAGAGACTCCTTGCGGAAGCTGTTGACAAGAGAGAGTTTGGAGCGAGCACCAAAGAGGCTGGCTACAAGAAACAACGCCTCTCCCCAGCTGAAGCCAAGGTGATGAAGCGGACTCTTCGTGACCGACGTCGAGACCGAAAAAACCGGAAGCTCATCGACATGCAGCACAAAAAGCTGGGTCTTGAATTCGGGCAGACGGTCTACTTCCAGGATGAGCCCTACCTCATGTACGATCTGGATGCTGAGGCGTCGGCTCCTCGTGGGGTGCTGGCTGTTTTGGTAGCTCCTGACTTCTCTCATCTCGTGCGCTACGTCAAGATCCCTGCGATCTCGACGGAAGCTCCTGGTGGTGGATACGACCCGGAGACGGATGAGTATGCCCATTGGGCGTCCAGTGACGAGGACAACGTCGTGAAGATCGAAGGTCTTCTCAAAGAGGGGAAGGTCGACGAGGCTATCGAGCTGCTCTCCGCTGATGCTGAGCCCAAGGAAGCGACGTCCAAGACAGGAAGCTACAAGAGTCTGAAACTCCATGGCGAGATTCACGACCTCCAGACACGCCTCCAGGACAGAATGTCAAAGGAGATTCTTCGTGTTCCCCTTCCGGATGAGACGGTCATCCTGGACTACCCAGACGGAAAGTTCGACAGGCAGATGAAAAAGGCGCTCGACCTCCTAAAGGCGCTCGAAAAAGCTTACGATGCCTACTCTCGGTACAATCCAGACTACAAGTAGCTCTTCCTGATCCCTCCTCTCCGCACATCTTCAGGTTATCTCTCCCTAGGTGAGATATTCCGCCTAGTTAATCTGGTGTCATGACCAAAGAGGCGTCTTAATGACCATTAAAGCCTATTTTCAGTACCGTGAACAGGATGCCACCCGCTATTGGAACCTGACCAATGCGAACATTCGGCTCAAAGGTATTCTTGAGGGAACTGGTGTAGTTTCATCCGTAGCTGGCCAGCTTCGGGTAGAGATCGCCCCCTTCACCGTCCAAACCTTCGATGGGATGACTGTCGTCTCCGATGCGATTGAGACGTTGAACGTCACGGACGACGAAGTCTACTACATCGTCCTCTACGCCAAGTACCAGACCCTCGGTACGCCGACCTTGGTACTTCAGGCAATCACTGCGGCGACCTACGCTGCACATCCTGAGAAAGACTACCTCGTCACCTTCGTTCGCTTGGACATTCCCCCGGCTGCGGTTCAGGTCAACCCAGCCGACTACGACGGGTCTGTTCGAGACGGTCTGTCTCCTCTTCGTCGTGCCTACTGGAAAGAGGCTGTAGCTGACTTCGCTTCGTTGCCTACCGATGAGCAAGAGGTTCAGAACGGCGATATCCGGTTGACGCTGGATACCCACACAGCTTGGGTCTACAATTCTGGAACCACGACCTGGGATGCTCTCTCAGTCACGACGACTCTGGAAAATGTAGGTGGTCGTCAGGTGGAGTACTTCGCGGACTGGAACCGAGCGGCTAACGGTGACGGTATCGTTGGTGGTAACGATCGCTACGGAACCTTCAACACCGCGTTCACTACAGACCCCAAGCTCTCTATCCACGAGCACGCTGGCGTAGTGGACATGATTGGAATCGGTCAGATCCACGCAGCTATCAATGGACACCGTGTCGATACGATTCACACCGACTATACGATGACAACCGCACAGCCTGCTCCTGCTGCGCCTGACCGTTATGACTTGGTGTGGTTGGAGGTTTGGAGAGAGACCACGCTGAGCCCCGAGACTGAGGTGCATGAGACCTACGGTGGTGGCACAGCAGCGTTCTCTGTAGTCAGAGACGCCTTGGAAGACCTCAATATCAACTCCAATGAGGTTGCTGGAGCGAACTACGACGTAAACCAGATCACCACGACCGACGACAATCAGTTTGTAGTCACCAAGTGGCGCGTTTGGGATATGCCCAACGTCGATCCCTTGAACGTCAACCAGCCCCACTACCAGGTGGACTCTGGTGGTATCAAGCCACAGAACATCGACGGCAATAACTTCGAGCGTCCTCTCTATGGTGTCTACAAGGGCAATGTATGGCGAGCGCTCTCTCCGACAGCCTATGATGACTACTCTTGGGCGATCCCACTCTTGGTCATTCGACGTACTGAGTTCGAGACCATCGTCGGCAACAACGCTATCAAAATCATTCGCTCGAATGGTGAGCGCTACGTCTGGGAAGTCTACCCAACCGCTGAGGTAGACAACGGATCTCGCATCACGGGCATGAGTCATATCAATACCGAGACTCAAAAGAAAGAGGATACCCAGCAGCTCGGAGCGTCTGGTTGCCTCAATTACCCAGACCTTCAATTGGGAGTGGATACCTTGACGGTTCCCCAAGGGTCTACATTCCACATCGATGGGTACACACACACTCTTCAATCGGACCTGACTATCACTCTTCCGGATGCTCCTCTTCTCGCAACGAGGCACGACTTCGTTTATTTGGAGATGACAAGAGCCACGAACCCTGACGAAAGAGTACCCACTGAGACCAATGATCTACTCTTCACAGGCTACGATATTTATCGCGGATTCGTCACATACAACTACCAGCTCAATCTTGCGGTCGTTGACGCAGGCGTGGACACTATTATTGAAGATGCTATGGCAACGGCTGGATTTGCCAATATCAGCCCTGGTCTCTACCGAGACATCTCCACAACAGACGCGCGTAGTCCTATTGATTACGCCATTTGGGCCATTCCTGTAGCCATCGTTCACCGCTTGAACCAAGCTGGGTGGGACCGTGCGATACAACCGAATGGTGGTGCTGCGGGTACCCGTCCCGACAACCGAGACTGGCATGACATCGATGTCGATGATGTGTTGGACCTCCGTCACAAAGTAGTGCTCCCTGGAGAGGACCTGAAGGGTCTTCTGGACGAGTCGCAAGAGCGACTGTTGAGTGGGAAGCTGCGAACCCGTATGGTACAGCATCCTACATGGGCGAATAACTATGGTACGGGTCTGATGGAACAGACCAGCCTCTCGGTAGGCGGAACCGCTGGAACGAACAAACTTCCGGCTGACCCTGACACTCTACGCTACATCTGGTCAGATGCAGCCGAACAGGTGGTGTTTGGGGAGACATTCCCTGCGAATGCTCCTTATGCTGGAACGTATGTCACCTGGAATGGACCGGCCAACCCGGCTACCTTGACGATTGCAGCCCCTCCTGGAGCGTACATCGTCATCGGGTCTGGAGACCTCAACCCCATTTTCGGCATTCAACGACATACTGCCTCACCGCAGAACGGCAACGGTCCTGGGATCAGTGACTCAGATAACGGAGACAACTTCACCGTCATGTTCCCCAACATCGGTGACTTGCCGTGGACGCAGACGTCATTTGATGCAAACGGTAACGCCATTGCGTGTTCAATAACTACAAACTGGGTGTCAACAATCAACCCCGCTGATGCTGATGCTGTCATGCACGTCTACTACTGGATTTGCTATGACCGTTCGACGCAGCTCGACGGACAGGGCAATATCTACAACGACTTGAACCAAGGCTTTCAGCACGTGCCCGACGAGGTCATTCTCGCGGAGAACTTTGCCGGGGGTAATGACCCAGCCATTGGTCCGCTAGCTCGGGAAATGACCTACGTGAACTACACAGGAGCTTCGCTGACCATCACAGCAGCTCAGATTACCGCAGCGTACCCTGAGTTCGCTGGACCACCGAAGATCTATGGTGTGCCTGTAGTCCATACAGAGGGACGTTCTATTATGCACGCCAACGCGACAAATCCATCCAGTGAGATTTCTATCTCTCTCGACGACGCGTTTACAGACATCACCATCACGCCAACAGTAGCTTGGGTCAATGAGAATATAAAAGTTCTCGTTATCTTTGACGACGTTGGCTATGAGGGGTGGTTCGACTTCCGCCAACACACCAAGAGCCTCATGGGACCATGCTTCTGGTCAGTGCAGGGACCATGGACTCCTGGAGCGGTGGAAAGTGGCGTTCTCATAGAGCTAGCTGCGGGGCAATACAGCCTTCCTATGGATGAAGTGATTAAGGAAGGTATGGTAGCAGGTGGTATCCAAGAAGATGCATGGGGCAATCCTGGACGTATGAACATCCATGGGCTTGTCTACTGGAGAGCCGCTGGTTCTCCTCCAGGCACTCCTTGGGAGATGACCACATGGGCTGGAGACCCCTTTGAGCCCTTCATGCGCTTCGGAGCACTCAACTCCCATGTATTCACATTCATGTTCGAGACGGTACCCGCTGTACCTCTTGCCTATGAATTCATGTTCGTGATCCCGGTCACAAACCCTGCTGGACCAGCCGCCGATTACATCTTCACGACGAAGTATACGCCCTATCAAGGGAAAAACACCGCATCCTCCGCTGACATTGACGAAGACCTCCATGGAGTTTGCGTGGCTAGTGGAGACCCGGCTTGGACGACAAGAGGATCGAACGATCCCCGTATCCAAGCCCTCGACCAACCCACCGGTTACATTGACCGCACGGATATCGTCTCAAGTGACCCCAGCAGATGTCTGACAACACACCAACAGAACGATACCTACTGTCTCGTTCAAAGCTGGCGAGACGACTACAAGAATGAGAGGCATGTAGCAGGGAACGCCTCCGCGCGTCTTCCTCTAGTTGACCCCACGAACAACATCTTCGCCCTCTCCAGTCCGGAGTTTGGATTAGATTCCTCGCTTCGTTATGAAATCCTTGTGATAGGTGGTTTTACCGAGCGCGAAGCGACGGACTTTGCGTCTTCGGGGTCTATGCCGTCAGCTTCTCCGTACACCCTTGGGACCATTGAGGAGCCAGTGATTGGGTCATTGCTGAAACCCGGCTCCATTATTCGTTGGCCTCTTGGTATGTCAGTTATCACGAAGTCCGCTCTTCGGGATGCTGGAATAGTACAGGGACAGCGTGGATGGTCGATAGCTCACGAATATCTCCAGTCGACATTCCTACCTCCTGGATATTACTTCCCGACCTGTACGGCTTCATACCTGCCAGGAGGAAGTGGTCATAACTGGAATCTGCTTCTTCGGGAGCTTGGTGTCTCGTATCTGGAAGCGCCCGAATTCTTCAGCATGGGGACTTCCCTGACACTCACGATAACGGCAGCAGCACTTGGCTACCACTGTGCCCTCATTTCTCCGGACCAGGACCCAGGGGTACTACGCATGCAGGTCACAACAGCACAGCTTCCTGCCACCGTCAGCGGTACGACGGTCAATGCTGTCGGAAACACGTTCGATGCATTCTTGCCACACCGCAATCTGATCTTGAGTTGGAATGCTGGGTAGGAGGTAACTTTATGAGTTCCGTAGCATTTTTCGTCAAAAAAGGGGTGGTGGTCCGAAAGTCTACTACCGACTTTACTCCAAAAGAGGGAGAAAAGCTAGTAGTTCTGGATGAGGAAACGGCAAAAGGGATGACGGTCACCCCATGGATCCCAGGGTCTTCTCTCTATGACAAGCCAGAGGACTTTCCCTTCTGCAAGATCTCTGCGGATGATATCCAAACGGAGTACACGCCTCCGACAGTGGACAGGCAGGCGAAGAAAGTAGAAGCGCTTCTTAGCTCCATTCTTGTAGTCTTGGGGAAGTCTCTTCCAACGGAGCTTCAAGAATCCCTTAGCCTCCTCCAGTCCCAACTCGCTGTCCATGCGGAGATGGAAGAGTATTGGGGACGTGTGGTCTATACAGAGGGAGCAGCTACTCTCACGGACGGTGACGGAATTACCGTAGAGGTCGTTCAAGACGGTGAGCTGAAAGTGACCTTCGAGAGTGCTTTCGCTGAGACCGCTTCCTTTGGGGTCTGGGTCACCTTCGAGACCGATGGCGTGCGCTATGTCACGTCACACAGTGTAGGTGGAACAGACTGTACGATCTCCCTTAAAGCCATCTCAGATGGGGCTGCTGTCACTGAAGCCACCTTCTCCGTTCTCGCCAAGGGTCGTCTCGGCTCCGCAGAATAACGCACTTTTTCTTCAAGAATGACCGTATCTGTCACTGGAAGATAAAAATTCCAGTCAAAGGTATGTAGGGAGATATGACGATGGAGAAAACTATCTACAGCCTGATTTCAACCATTCTTGTAGGATTACTTGTAGTTGCTGGCTGCGGAGCTGAACCACGCTCCCAGGACGACCCCTTCGATGCCGATGTGGAAGAAGACGGAGATGTGGAGTCTGACGCCTCAGATGGAGATGCGGACGGAGACTCTGACGGCGATGCGGACGGCGAAGGAGGCCCAGACTACGAGGGGGATGAACCTGGAGAGTGTGACGACGGAGCTGACAACGACCGTGACGGTCTCTTCGATTGTGATGACGATGGCTGTGCTGGTAGCCCCGTCTGCGATCAAACAGATGGAGATGCGGATGCTGACTCTGATGGCGACAGCGATGGCGATGGCGACGGGGATTCAGATAGTGACTCCGACGCTGATGAAGATGAGGACGTTGACGAGGAGGAGGAAGACGCAGACATCGACGAAGATGTAGGAGGACGAAGAGGAGGAGCCGTGCGGAGGCTGTTCCACAGGCTTCACCTGCTGCGATGATCGCTGTGTAGCTCTAGATGTCGATGAGATGAACTGCGGAGGTTGTGGCCTCCAGTGTGGCTCCGGAACGGACTGTGTCTCAGGGGAGTGTCTCTGTAGCTGGACTCTTCATGGAACGGACCTCTCCATCGTCTGTGACCCCGGAGCCGGTTGCTGCGTCAGCGATACCACGGGCATGGGGGAATGTGTGAACCTACGAATCGGAGCCCTCGACGACGACAATTGGGAAGAGACTACCCACTGTGGTACCTGCAACAATAGCTGTAATGGCTGGTCCTGTCGGGAAGGGGAATGCTGCTTCGAGTATGACCCCGCGACTTGGGAGACCTGGGATGAGTGTCCTACCCCTGAGCACATGTTGACTCCAGACTGTGGTGGCGACTGTGGTCCAGACGGTACCTGCTGCGGAGACCGCTGCGTGGATACGGAACAGGACGAGATGAACTGTGGTGGTTGCGGTCGAGAGTGCGGGGATGGAGCTACCTGTGTTGAAGGCGTGTGCCGCTGTCTACAATCGAGCGGCTATGAGGAAGGTGTCGACTGTCGGTCATGGGGAGCGTGCTGCCGAGAAGGCTGGATAGGGGAACCCCGCTGTGTGGATATCATCGATGGGGTGAGCAGCGGTGGTGGAGATGTCACACATTGTGGTGGATGCGGAACCGTCTGCTACTACATCGATGAACCCCCTTACGATAGCGCGCAAGAGTGCGTTGACGCAATGTGTTATGTTGAGACGGATGCTGGCTATTGTACTCGTGACACGGACTGTCCTGATCCTCCTGCCTGGTTGTTTGACACCTCGACTCCTACTGTAGAATGCAGAGCAACGCGCTGCGTCGTGACCTATCCTCCCTACGGTGCTCCTTTCGGCGGCTGACCTCTTTGAACTGAAGCAGTCAAAGAGTGGTATGCACATCAGTAGAGCGCATCCATCTTTCGGTCTATATGTTCACGCGGTGCAGGAGGGACAACGCATTCCCTGTCTCCATACCGTCAGCACTGATAACAAACAGTATCTGACAAACGACCTGATTGGTGGTGTCTACGACTACCTCTACGTCAAACTGTCGGATCTCCCCCGCATGCCTCTTCAAACCCTCCGAGACTTCTACGATACCAAAGAGGAGCATGAGATCAGGATTATTGAGAAGGATCCCTACCGTGAATGAGGGAGGATGCAAGCTCGCAGAATTTCAGGAGCTTCCTCTTCTGGACGCCCTCTTCCATGTTGGTGCGTTCTTTGAGACGCTCATAGCTTCAACACACAGTTTGGCCCAACGCCTCATCATAAAGAGCCCTTTGGGGTGCGCACTGAAGGTCTTCTGCCATGATGCGGAGAACCGAGCGCTTCTTGTAGAAGCTGTGGAAAAGGCTCTTGAAGTTCCCATTCAGGAAGGCTGCGTACACAACAATGACCATGGCTTCTTCGGGATCATGGTGATTCTTGAAGCCGAAGATCATCAGCAGACACTATGCCAGATTGCGGATATGATTGCTACAAGAATCCCTCTCGGGTGTATGGGGTGCTATCTTCGCGCGTTCGTTCGGAAGTACGCCGATCCTGACCTCCTCTGGTAGCCCAAAGGCCCCTCCATCAGGTTACCTTATGTAAGGATGACGTACCATTTCCTTAAAAGACGAGTCCATTCAGCTTTTGAGATGCACACTATCCTCCGTGAGTGGATGATTGGACCTCTTGGCTGGACAGACATAGACAACGACCCTGGTGGTGGTTCCTTCGGCTTGGTCGCTTCAAGTACCGATGGTATCCTGACGACCAGCTTCCCTCGACGCATCTCTTCTGGGTCCAGCCTCTTCACCCCTGCGATGGTAGGGCAATGGCTCGTGACCTACGGCACAACTCTCGACCAGAACAAAGGCGTCTTCAAGATTGGGCGCTACATCGACCCTCAGAACATCGAATGTGTCGATGGGCTCTTCGGACCGAACTTCACCACAGAGTCTCCTGTGAACTGGAGAGTGGTCGATCCTACTCTGAACATCGGAAACTCCTGGTTCGTGGCTCAAGCCTACAACGGTTGGGAAGTCCGCGTCTATACAACAGGTGTAGCTACCGAGATTCATTATGAAACTGGACCTTTCGGTGGGTGGGACTCCGTGGGTGACGCTTGGACGCAACCTGTGACGAGCAGTGCCTACATCACAGAAGGAACAAACCAGAGTTGGACATGGTTCGGTCCTGATTCTCCAGGAAACACTCACATTGTAGGTGTGAGTGATGACGACTACGACACTGTGCGCGAGATCGCCTACATAGGGGAAATCAATGCATTTTATCCTGCATCAGACCCCTCTCCTGTGATTTGTTTGGGAGGGGCTCCGGATTTGACTCCTGCTGGCTTCTTGGGAGGGGCACGTGGAGGTCAGATAGCTGCGGATGACGTCACACCTGTCGACGTTGTATCTCTAGAGTTCGGTGACGGAGGGGTTGCCTTCGAGTTTTTCCAAGACTTGGAGCCGAACGCATGGGATGGCTTTTGGGATGAAGCTGATATTGAGGTGAGTGCGCTAGCAGGGGTCAACTCTGAGAACCGAGGCGTTCTATACGACGTTCGGTTGTGTAGTACCTTGCTAAGACGGAGGGAATCTCTCAATAATGGTCGGACACGCCTTTCGTTGGGAACGGGAGTCAGCGTGCTGTCGGATGGAGGTTCTCTCGGATAACCAGAGAGGACTGATTTGATCCTACAGAAGACTGCCATACTCGGGGCATTGTTGGTTGCGGTTCGTAAAGGAAAGAAAGTACAGAATGTAACGAAGATCGATACCGACGCAAAGACGGTACGAGATGTTACAGGAAAAACATATCAGGTCGACTTCTTCGTTGCCCTCAAGCCTCCTGTCTTTCTACATAGCAAGCTGGAGGCTCTTGGTATCGAATGGACGGGAGATGTCGCTGCTTACATTAAAAGGAAGAAGCGACAGTTGAACCAAGAGAAACGCCGCTCGAAGCGGAAGATCAAAGACGAGCAAGCGGCTGCATAGGATCAAACGATGGCGAAACAATGGCTTAAGAACTGTCCTACAGCGAACCCGCAAGTGCAGGCATTTTCTGCCTTTTGGTTCCTACGGCACTGTCTTCGCTACGATGAGGTGCTGACCTCTGGAGCATGGCCTTCTGAAGATGCTGCGGACGCTGATGGGGTCGTTGTGACAGCAGCTCCGCAAGAGTTCACGACGACCAATGCACACTTCGCTGTTGGAGATGTAGGAAAGCTCCTCGCTGTCTACGACCCAGCGGAAGTACGCAACACAGGTATCTTCCCCATCGCTGCCTTTACCGACCCTTCAACCATCACTCTTGGCGGCGCGTGTGACTGGCAGTCAGACGCTGTAGACCTAGAATGGGTCATGTTCGACCCGGCTTTGGCTCCTGCTCTCGACGAATGGGCTGTAGTCACACCTTCTGTCTCTGGCTATGACTTCGAGGTCTGGCTGTCTCCTCGCTCTGCTCCGCATGCTGGCTTGGCCTTCCAAGTTGGCCCAACAGGCGGTTGGGTCGATACCGTCACTGGTCCTATACCTGGCGGCATACCTGATGGCGACATGGAATTGGGAGGGACGGCAAACTGGACCCCAGGGGGCGCTGCTGCTGTCGCAAAATCCGTGGTTCAAGTCCAATCTGGTGTTCGGAGCCTCATGATTCAGTCTTTCGGTCTTGGCTCGGTCGATAGCGCTCCCTTCAATGGAACAATTGACGGTCAGAACTATGACGTCACGCTCTGGGTCTACAACGCCTCTGGTCAGCCGCTCAACGTCACCCTCTGGGATGGGGCTGGTTGGCAGGTCTATCCTCCTATGCCGGGTCCACCCGCTTGGACTCCATACACGTTGAACTTCACGAAGTTGGCAGGCACTCCAGCCTACCTCCAGTTTGTGACAGCACCCTTTGTTCCGATCAACACCTTGTTCTTGGATACCGTCGAATTGGTCTCAACCACACCCGCCCACTTCTCGGAACCAGCTACGAACTATGTCAACCTCGACCCAGCATCGACCACGCTGTTTGCGTGCGGAGATGACGATCACTGCTTCTTCTGGGATGAAGGTGGAGCTTCAAGAGCCGGTGCCTACGTAGGAAACTTCGAGCCCCTTCACCCGCCTCCGTCTGTCACCTCTGAGGGGGACTCGCATCCAAGCTGTGTGCTGGGGGTAGACAATGCGGCTCCTGTACTCAACAGGGCCACCGCTCCCGTGACATCGTTTGCACAAGGAGGCTCAGCTCTTTTCTCCGACAACACTACTGTCGTCACCTGTTACTTGAATGAGTGGCAGACTTCAGACGCTACCGCGACAGATGTCTTCGGAGATGTGAACTACTTGACGAACCCGAGAACAACAACAGGAACAGCTTGGGGGACCATGATCATCCATAGGGAAGACCTCACACTAGGACCACGGTCCAAGGCTGTTCGAGGTGCTCCGAAGAGCATCTATCTCGTGAATGACAACAACTTGAACCGTGCGCTTCTTGAAGGAGACACGGTCTATGTAATACAGAATGGAATGGCTGTCGCTTGGGACGGCAGTGTTCCTATCTAAGGACTACGGATGGCGAGCATAACGCTGGTACCTGGAGTTGTCTTCGGCGCGCTTTCCCCAACGTCACCATCGACGTCCGGACCCGCTAGTGGTGCGCCCATTCTTTGTGGCGATACGCATGCCCTAGCTACCATCACAGGACGGACCCTGCTTGCTCGGAGCCTCGCTGAGGGGCTCGCCTTCAAGATTGTGACCTTCGCAGTTGGAACAGCGGGTTACGACCCCACAGACCTGACGAAGGCACTTCCTGTGGACAACACCTTGACTACTCTTCCGGGAGAGATCTTCTCGGATGCAGTGGATTTGGTAGAGACGCCAAACGATACTGGAAGGAGCTTCTACTGTAGATTGCAGCCATCCGAGGCAAACTATGGGCTGGGAGACATCGGGATTTGGGGACAGATCGTCCACTCTCCAGAGAACCCAGCGGAAGTAGGGACAACGTTCCTGTTCGCTATCGTCAATCAGCCCTTCCAAGGCAACAACGAGGACTACACCTACATTTACCGTGTAGTTGTGCAGTTTTAGGAGCTATCGTGGCGATTCCAACCATCTCACTCTTCACCGGATGGCCAATCCTTGGAGCCGTGGGGTCTGGACTATCTGGACCCTCTTCGTCCAGCTACTACGACCTAACAGACGGTGGACGCGAGCTGATGGCTAGAGCGTTGGTGGAGGGGTTGGCTTTTCAGATTCTTGAAGTGGCTTATGGTGGAGGTGGATACAACTTGTCTGACCCTACGAAAGCTCTTCCAGTGATTACCTCTTCTACAGCTCTTGACGATGAGAAGCTACGGGAACCCGTGACCTTTGTCAATGTCATCCCAGGCGGTACCTCTGAATACTACTACAGACTCGACAGGGATGAATTGAACGGAGAGCGTATCGGTGAGGTCGGGCTGTATGCTCAAATCACACGCTCCCCCCTGTTCCCGGCTGAAGTAGGAACTTGGGTCCTTTATGCGCTTATTCATACACCCCTTCAAGTAAAGGGGAGCAAGAGAGTGTTGACGGGAAGAATTTCCCTGTCCCTCTAAGACTAGGAAGAAGCACTCATGGCAAGTAAACGAGCACTCTCCCTCCTGACTGGAGTGAATGAACAAATAACGGACTCCGATGTTCTCGTCACAGGGCGAGTACAGACCGTAGACGGCACAGAAGCTGACCCTGCTCTCAGATTTCAGAGTGAAGCAACAGGACTTCTTCTCTCTGCGGCTGGAACCTTGGGATTTAGTGTGGCAGGAACACAGTATCTATCTCTGTCTTCGACAGAGCTTACGCTGTCTGCTGGGAACCTGAAGCTTCCGGATACTCCAGGTGGAGGAGCGTCAGGAGTTCTAGAATTCAATAATGCTCCTACGATGCATGTATATGGAACTACTTCTATATTCGTAGGTAGTAATGCCGGAAACTTCACGGCAGGTGCTGCCACAAATGTGGTGGTTGTTGGGGACGGAGCCCTAGCAGCACTAACAAATGGCAACAATACAATCGCTATAGGAGCTGGGGCACTAGTAAATGCAACCAATGGAGCCCTCAATACAATTGCAATCGGTTCAAATGCCGGATCAGGAATAACTTCAAGCTCTCAAACTAACATCGTCATCGGTCATGATGCCATGACCGCTGCGGCGAACTTGCAAGAAAATACAATTGTAGGCAATTCAGCCTATCAAGATGGAACGAATGGTAGCAATGTTGTTGTAGGCTACAGGGCAGCCTACAACGCAACAAGCTCAAGTCAAAACGTTATAGCCGGAAGTGAGGCAGTAGAAACTGGAATTTTGACTGGAGATCGTAACGTAATCTTGGGATTTTCAGCCGCTAGAAATGCCACATCAGCAGGCGATAGTGTCTTTATTGGCAATGAATCTGGGGAAGGAACTACGACAGGACAGCGCTCTGTAGCCGTTGGGGGAGACTCCTTGATGGCAAACAATACAGGGGATGACAACATAGCTATTGGCTATCGTGCCATGGCAGATGATGCTATTGTTGCTATTGGGGCGATGTCAAATAACGTTGCCATTGGCACGGAAGCCCTACGCTACATTGAGGCTGCTACAGCAGGAAACGTAGCTATCGGCTTCAATGCTCTTCGATTAGTCCAAGGGTCTGGAGCAACTACAAATAACGTAGCTATTGGCTATCAAGCAGGATCTACCGCAGATGGAGCTAATAGCTGTGTCTACATCGGCTATCAATCTGGGCTAAACAATGCTACAAGTAACAGACTTATCATTGAAAATAGCAATGATATCACTACTCCTCTTATTGATGGAGACTTTTCCGGGAAGGTACTAACTCTCAACGCCAAAGTTACTCCAGCAGACGATGCTGCGCGTTCTCCTCTCAATATTACAGAGAGAAGTGCTGCTCCCACCTCTCCAGCCACGCATGATGTATACATAGACGATGGAACAAATACAGGGACTGGATCACCAGGATTTAGGAGATATACCGGGGCTGGCTGGGAAGACATGGGGTCTCTGGCGGCCAGTGGTGCTCTTCCTGGAATCGAACAGATCCTTTTCGTAAACAAAACTTCGGACGGATACACAGCGGACGGGACTATCGCCAAACCATACAAGACAATTGGAGCTGCGGTGACCGCTGCCACCGCTCTCACTCCAGCCATCGGCAACAGGATTGCAATCTTCATCTATCCAGGTATTTATGACGAGACAGTGTCTACCGCTGATGCTTATGTAGAGTTCATTGGCTTAGACAAAGCCTCCACGATTGTTAATCCTACAACGGGACGAGCACTCAACGTTGGAGATAGCAACATACGCTTCACTAACTTGACCTTTGAAACGACAGACACCAACAGTGTTGTTTACTTTACGGCAGGGAGCCTCTCGGGTATTGAATTTGACAATTGTCACTTCTTTGTGAATAATGCTGCTGGAGGAGCTTTCCAGGTCCCACAAAGCGATGTGAGCATAATCTTTAGAGACTGTCATCTACAGCACGTAGATACGACAGATGACATATACATCGATAATGCTCCAGCCTACGGCGGTAAGGTAGAGTTCTATACCTGCAAGATTGAGGGTCAGGTGCAGTCTTATGACAAAGACCTCTACATGTATGGATGTCATCTAGAGTGTCTAGCCTCAAGAAACCTCTATGTGCTAGGCGATGCGAGTAAAATAATCCGTATCGTTGGCTGCACAATCGAAACACTGGCAGCACATGGTACTCCTGTCTATATTGATACGGCTTGTGACTGGTCTCTGCTTGGCTGCTCTCTTAAGGCGGCGGGTACTGGAAACGAGGTCCAAAGTGGAGGAGACTACCCAGGGACAGTGAAAAATTGTGCCATGGAAATTGGCATGGCATCCTCTGTTCGCCTTCTATCTCCAATCCGAAATATTGGTGGTTCGGTAGACTTTTATGAGGACTTCCAACAAGCGATTGATTCCATCGATTCTGGAGACCAAGGAATTGTCGTACTACACGAGAATATAACAGCCACAGAACAAGCAGTAGACTCTGGAGCTACCGTTACCATTAAGGGAAATGGCTACACCCTTACGGCAAGCTCAACATACTGCTTCCGATCAACAGCTTCAAGCACCTTGATTGTAGACGACCTAAATCTCTCCGGAGGAGGAATAGCTCTCTCCACAACAAGTTCTACAATGAAGCTCAAGAATGTAAATATAGATCAAGGGAGAATCTCTATTCAAGCGGGTGCAGATGGGAACTCAAAGCTCATCATGGATAGAGTCATCTGTGACAACCCAGAGGCAACCTATCCAGCCCTTGAATTCGATGACGCAGATGCTTTCGTATATGTATTTGACAGCTATTTGCAGGGGGCCTCTGGTCAGCCTGCAATCCGTTATGATACTGATAACGATAACTTGTCTATGGCGAATACCGCCGCGTTCCATGGTGATGGTGGGGCGAATAATCCAATCAGTAACCCAACAGCAGCTACGACCTACAAGAGTCATCACTGTACTTTCGGAGTAGCTCCTGAAGACAATGCGAACTTGAGTAATGATATTGATTCTGGACAGCGTTACAACACAATCGATCCGGATGCTGACTACAGTTGGGCATTGTAGGAGTAAGACATGGCAGGTGGTGGACAACTAGGGCATTTCATAGGTTCATTTGCGAACCATACTGAGGCTACCAACTCATTATCTGGGCAAACGGAGGCGTATGGTCTCATCTATTATAACACCACAAACAGTGCCTTGTATGTTTTAGGCGCTAGTGGTGGGTGGGCTCCTATGGAGAGCCCTTGGGCTCAAGATTCTGGCTTCATCTATCTTAATACAACGACAGATGATGTAGTTATTGGTGCCTCGTCTCAAGACCCTGATGGTCAGCGCTTTTATATTGAGGACACCTCCTCTCTTCTCACCTATACGAGCGCTATCAAACTGAAGCATAACAGCGCTGGGAATAAAGCCGGATGGATGGGGCTAAATGTAGAGTCGTACTATGATGGAACAGGAGGAGGAGGAGATGATTACGTCATTCAATCGAAAGCGGGCTTGCATCCGACCGCTGCTGCTAACTATTCCAGTGTACGCTGCCTCACTGCCGACTGCAATGTTGGAGCAAATGCTACATTAACCACCTATTATGGCCTTCATATCCCTGGCAATACAATAAGTGGAACCCTCACTACAGGATATGGAATCTTCCTTGGAGATGTAGGCGCGTCTACCAGTTGGGGGCTATACCAACAATCCGCGACAGATAACAACTACCTTGCCGGTCCTGTTGGTCTCAACACGACAACTATCGACGGTGCTGCGCGACTTGACATCGTAGACACGGACGAGACAGCATCTACGTGGGGTGCTCGTATCCGTTTGGATAAGGACGGAGCTGGAACAAAGTCGGTCTTCCGAGGTGTGGAAGTTCAAATAGACCACGGAGCTTCGGAAGATGCAGGAACCTATATCGGCTACGATAGCGATATCAACTTCGTTGGTGGAGGCACGGAGACACTGACGACAGGATACGGCTTGCGGAGCAGTATGGCTGTGAACACAGCCGGTGACATCGTACAGGATTATCGTGGCATATACCTCGCGGCATCAGGAGGTTCCGGAGAAATTACAACCTCTCATGGCATCTATATCGACACTCAGGACCTAAACTCCACCTCGTCTTACGGAATTTACCAAGTCTCTTCCTCTGACGGAAACTACTTTGGCGGAAACTTCGGGTTGAGTACTCCACCTACAACCGATACTAAAATTGGTATGGTAGACACGGACGAGACGGCTGCTACATACGGAATTCGCATTTTACTGGACAAGGATGGGGCGGGGAAGAAGACATCCTGGGTCGGGGTAGAATCAGGAGTTGACCACTCCGGAGCAGCAGCAGGTGGAAACTATTACGGTTTCGAGTCTGACCTCGATTTTATTCCTGGAGCAGCACAAACTCTAGACCTCGGTGTCGGATTCCGCAGTCTCCTTAGTACTGGAGCAACTGACACAGTCACGCAGTATATGGGTCTATTTGTGGAGGAGCCCACAGGAACAGGAACAATTACAACGGCTTTTGGTGTACGTATTGGAGACCTAGGAGCCACAACGAGTTACGGTATTTACCAATCCGGAGCTAGTATGATCAACTTCTTCCAGGGAGTCATGGCGCTAGGCACCACGACAATCTCTGGGAAGAAAGCACTAATCCACGTCAAAGATGAAGAAAACATTGGAACTGGACTCAGTGTCAACTTCCAGAAGAGCGGCACAGACCAATCAGAATGGACAGGCATTAGCAGCGGCTGCACCTATACCGGCGCTGAAGGGGCAGGATCTTTGGTGGCGTATACTGCTCCACTTCAAGTCAATACAGCAGCAGGGGAAGCTTTCACCCGTCTCGTCGGGTATCGAACGGAATTCGAGGTTGGAGGAAATGGAGAAACCATCTCTGAAATCATCGACTTCCATGCCGCCTATAGCGAAATAGATGGTACCATCACATCTTACTATGGCTTGAAGGTTGAGGATCCTTCGCCTCTAACAACCATCACGAATAGCTACGGTGTGCATATCGAGAGCATGAGTGGCACGACGACGAGCTATGGAATCTATCAAGATGGTACTTCAGATGACAACTACTTCGCTGGAGACATCGGACTTGCTGTAGCGAGTCCTTCTGCGAAGATTGATATTCTTGAAGAGAACTCTCCTACACATACCTATGGGCTCCGGGAGAGATACAATGTCTCCTCTGGGACAGGTGCTCTCTATTATGGAGCCTACCTTTCGCATGTTTACAACAGTGGCTCTACTATCTCTACGACTCAACGCGGTGCGTACATCTACTTCGAGTCGGGAAACGCGAGTACTCAAGTCAACAATGCGAGAGGTGTTTCTGTTCACTTCATAGCGAATGCTGGGAGCACAATCTCCGATTTCCGCTGCTTCGAGGCTGGTTTAGGTGTTGGAAGCACAGGCACGGTCACCGACGCTTATGGGCTCTATATCAACGACATGGGCGAAAACACCACCACCACTACAGCGTATGGGATCTACATCGAAGACCAGACGGGCACGACCAATTATGCGCTCTACTCCGCTGGTACAGCCGACAGAAGCTTTTTCGCAGGAGACCTTCAAGTAGATGGAAATATTGGAATTGATACGACTCCAACAGCAGGAACTCGTGTCTACATTGAAGAGGACGCCCTCAGTGGCACAACCAATGGAGTCTATACTTCAGTAGCCCCGGGAGGTGTCACAACGAACAAGCTTCACTATGGCTACCGAAACTACATCCTTCAAGGCACAGGAGGCTCTATCACAGACTACACCTCCTACAAGAGTGATATCAACATCACAGGAAATCCAACTGCCTCGTCCTTGAAGATTCTCGATGGCGTCATCACGTTGAATGGTACGTCCATGTCCGCAACGACAGTGACAGGCATCGACGTGCTTCTTGAAGCTTCTGGTGGAGATGCTACGACCATGTATGGGGTGCGGTCTGAGATTCAAGTAGAAGATGCCTCGTCTTCAGTGTCTACTGCCTATGCTGGGTACTTCGACATTGACGTCACTTCTGGCTCACTGACCACAGGCTATGGGGTCTATATTGCGTCTATTACCGCAGCCTCGAATAACTGGGGCATCTATCAGCTTGGTGCCTCAGATAGCAACTACTTCGCTGGACCAACAGGCTTTGGAACCTCTTCTATCGACGCGTGTGCCGTTGTAGAATTCAGTTCTACATCAAAGGGAGTGCTTCTTCCTCGCGGGACCTCAGATCCTGCATCTCCTGTAGATGGCTTGATCTACTACAATACTTCTACTGACAAACTTCGTTTGAGAGCAAATGGTGCTTGGGTCAGCTTGAACTAAAGTTCAGATAAAGGAAAGTTATGGCACAACAAAAAAGTACATGGGTTACCCATGACGGCAAGAAATTCGATTCAGAACAAGATGCAAGCACTTGGGAAAACAATCAGGTCACAGCACTGGAAACCTGGATCACGGAGAATCTCTCCGATATTCCAGTAGGGATACGGAACATAGTAGCAAAAGCTCTAGCAGAGAATATTACCAATATCTCTGAGATCATGAGGACAGCCAACCGAAGCAGTGGGCATACTCACGATTAGGGCTATTTCTTTCAAGATAAACTAGTCAAAGTACATAGCTAGAGAAAAGGAGCTTGATCGTATGAGTGATTCTAAAGCCAGAAAGCAACCAGAAGCCCCTAACTACACCTTGTCCCCAGAAGACGCACAGGTCCTCAACGACGTTCTTACACGTCAGCTTCATGTCTCCGCAGAACACAGTCAGGTACGTTTGCGCTTTCTTGCCCTCACAAAGGAGTACGAGAAAAGTGCAGCCTCCTTGAAGGAACAAGAGGAGCAGCTGACTGAAGTCCTGAAAGGGCTCAACCATGAGCAGACAACAACCTTGAAGCAGTTGGCTGCCCGCATGCAGGTCCCCGAGGGATACCATCTGAACATTGACACCATGACTTGGGAAGCCCAGCAACAGTAGCCCTACCCTCTACCTACCGACGGGGAACGGTTATCTGAAAGTGTAATGATTCCCCAAACCAATACACCAGAACGCCTTCAGAAAGTGGCTCTCCTTCTCGCAGAGGAAGGCTATCATGAAGAAGCTGCTGAAATTCTCGCACTTAGAATGCCTCTTCGCGGTCGAGATCCACTAGAGCTACTCAAGTCGAAGTTCAAGTACTGGACGCAACAACGAAAGCGCCGGCAGTATCTAGACAATCTATGGCCAGCTTTCGAGACCGTCTACAATAGGATTGAAGCAGTACCCCTTCGTACAAAAATCCCCGGATTCTATGTAGACGACCCTAACGCGTTATACAAAGAGCTGAAGTCAATGCCAAAGAGGTGGCGCGAGCTTCCAGCCGGGGGTGCTCGACGTCTTTTCGTCACGAAGAAACGTCAGATGGACACCAAGGGGCTCTATCCCCGGGGAGACCTCGTCTTGGCTCTCCTCCTGGAGAGGAAGTTCGCTTGGATTTTCTTCGCTCATAGAGCAGCCCTAACGGCTCTCAAAAACCCGAAGCTCAAGGCTAAGGCCAAGAACCTAACGAACCTCTTCGTCATTCCTGGACGTACTGAGTTCACACAGGAGGGGGAGAGCAACTACATCTGGCACGCTGGAGACGGAGCGTCTCCCTACCATACCGTAGTCTCTCTTAAAGAGAAGACGCCTGGCTACAAGTATCACCTCGAACTGGACATGGACATCGACGACTTCATTCGTTGGTACGACTACCAGTATTCGAGGGGACGTGTTGGAGACGTTCAGATTTATGGGACCTCACAGCTCCACGAAGACGACCGAAACAAGCTTGAACTGTGGCTCAAGAAGAATGGCGTCCACTATATGATGCGTCCGGATACACAGCGAGTGGACGGTTAGCTTATAGAGAGCCTAGACCATTGACAAAAGAGTGAGATCATGGGCGATATCCAATTTGAGCACTTCAAGCGAACCCTTCAAGACGCCATCGCAGATGTCGACTTCGTTCGTAAGAATACGGTTTTCCAAGACACCACCTTCGCAACGCAGGTCTCGGAACGTATCACAAGTCTGACGATGGATCAGAACGTCAAGGAGGATTGGCGCATTGAGTCAAACCAAGGTCTCCTGGATGCTGACATCCCGAACCGACGCCTTGCGTTCGACCCCAAGGGCTTCTCCATCGCGCTGAGTCGCTTCCGAGAGGGCACTGTAGACGAACCGGGACCAATCTGGCGTCGACCAGACCCTGTGACGGACGACATCTACTACCTTCTGTCAGACTTGAATCGTGGCGTCCTGATGCTTGGGCAGAATCTTGAAGTCATTCGCCTTTTCCCTGGCTATGGTCCTGACCTAGCTGGAAACCAAGAGTATGAAGAGGTATCGTCAGCCATTGCGTTCACGATTGGCGCGCAAGAGTACGTCGCCATCGCCATGGTTGGGCACCACGTCATCAGTATCTACGAGTATCCTACAGGAACCTACGTCTCGACTATTGGAACGATCGACACTCCTGGGACACCTGACGGAGGCAACTTACTCGACAGCCCCGTCGACTTGGCATTCAATTCCGCGACGAACGAGCTTTGGGTTGCCTGTCGTGCTGGACAGCCGGTAGGGGCTACAGCTCCGAATGGTTTCCTAGCCACCTATGACCTGTCTATTCCTGCTGCGCCTGCTTGGTTGAACATCCCCTCTTACTACGAGACGGACGGCTCCCTACTTCACAGAGAGGTCAATCAGCCCTCTGGTCTTCTCATGGATGCGACTCTTAATGCTGTATGGGTCTCAAACGGAGGCTCCTCAGAGTTTGGAGCTATCGACAACACAAATGGTGTTCTGGTCAAGTTTTTCGAGGGACGCACTCTCAACTATACTCTCTCCGGTCCAGGTTCACTGCGAATTCGAGACCTCGGAGCAGGCACTCGTTGGGTCTACGTCGCGAACACCAACTACGGTACCATCGAAGTCTTCGATATCATGTCACAGAAGCACCTTCACACCTATGGCTTCCGATCCACGGAGGACACCGCTGTTAGTCAGACGGAGTTCATCTTCGGATCCATCGGACAAGCTACCGGTGTTCAGCCAGACACCGTGACCATCGATGGTGTGACGACGGAAGTCATCGTCGTCTCTGACGCTCTGAATGGACGTGTCCAGAGAATCAACGAAGAAGCCTACGACACCGACAACTACGTGAACTACGAGCCCCGCACCTTCACCGTTCCGCTTCATCTCATCGGTTGGGCAATCAGCGGGGATGTGCCAACCGATCTTTGTACTGTCTACTACCGCAAGTCTTTAACGGAAGAATTCAGGGTACTTGACCCTGTGACCCATGTCCCTTACGGAGACTGGTTCCAATTTCGTCTTGCGGTACATTTAGACCGAGGTCGAGTAGTACGCCCTTGGTATATAAAAGAACTGGTAATTATTGGAGAACAGGTCTAAGACCGATGGCTCTAGTACACCTCAGACAAGCTACAGTCCAGACCTCTGTGACTGTCAATACCCTTCAAGTTGTGTATGAAACCTATGATGTTCTAACGGATCCCTGCGTATTTGCCCAAGCTGACCAAACCAAGATTCTCGCCGATGCAGGGCTACCAGAAACACTGTCATGGGACTCATGTACAGTAGTTTCTCACTCCATCGTCGGGCGTACCAACAGGTATGTGCTCGACGTTGTTGTGTCGGGTTAATAAATGGCACCTGATACGCTTCAAGGCGGATTCACCGCTGCTGCTCCAGATTCCTCTCAGTTTGAGGAAGATGACGACCGCGAAGTCACCGCCATCACAGCTCTAGAAATCGAAACGACCAAGACAAAAGAGACGTTGGCTCGAATGCGGGACTCGAATATCGCACATCCAATCGCCTCTGCAGCAGGGAGGATGCCAACACCACCCCCCTCCTCGCTGACACCTGATGGCTCCTGGAACACCAGAGCCATCTACAACAACCATATCTTTGACATTGGAATGGCCCGAACTCTCTTCAAGGACCAGCCGCTACGCCTTGACCGAGCTATCGAACAGATAGTAAAGAGGATCGATGTTGTAACAAAGGTTAATATAACATTAATTGAGGGGGAACTCACAATCGTGTCGGACTCTTCTCGGCACCGTTCTTTGGAGGCTCCTGGTTTGGTGGTGGCATTCTCTCGCTACACTACTGATTTCAGTACTGTAGAGCTGACGGCTACAAGCGAACGAACACGCCTCCTGATTATTGTCTGGAGAGAAGATGACGTCTAGGTCGCGAAAACGCGACCAAAAACAGTCTGCTGGCAATAATTTAGGGAATTCCGATATGTCCGATATGGAGAAGTTTGCCCTACTGCTAGAGCAGCGTGACAAAATACAAGCGGAAGCTCGTAAGGCAAACGAAGCAGCACAACAAGAGGCGCAGAAACGTCTCATTCAGGTTCAGACGGACAGCACGCAGAATCTTGCTGACGTGGCGAACTCGCTCGCGAAGGTTCATGGGGCGCAGCAAGACGCGCACGACGTTCTAGGAGCTGTTGAGAAAGCTATCGTAGAACATGACAACGCGCTGAGACGCCATATTGACGCTATGAAGCAACGAAACAAAGAACAAGACCGCGAGCGAGACAGACTCGAAACAACAGTCGTAGCAGGCTGCACAGGCTGCCAAGATACGCAGAAGACAAGCTCTCTGGCAATCATCGAAGTCATGGGGAAGGTCGAAAGCGCGATCAAAGACCAAACCGCAGCGACCAATAAACTTGTAGAGAAGCAGGTCAGTCTAGGTAAGATTCTGGGCTCCATCATCACGGTATCTGGAGCTTTGGCGGTACTAATCGGGGCTATTCTGGCAATGATTAAGCTCTTCAGCAGCACACCTCCTTCCTGATAGACAGGTTACCTTTCTGTGAAAAGGAGTCCTGTCACATGTCTAGAAACTTCCCCAAGATTCTCGGTCTCTTGACCTTCCCGGTCATCTTCCTGTTCTCCATGGTCGCATTTGGACAGCCTTGTCCAGATGTCGACGTTCAAGTAGTCAATGAAGCCGTTGCGCAGCAAGAATGGTGGATGGTGCTTCTCGACGCGCTGCTCCAACTCGTAGCGCCCATCGTCATCGGTGTTTTGGGAACCTTGGCGAGCATCGCGATTCGTAAATGGGGGAAGAAGCTCGACGTAGACACGCAGGACCGCTTCATCGGTCTCACCCAAAACCTCATCTCTTCCGGCGTAGCTTTCGCGGAAGAGCAGGGACGCAAAGCGCTGAAGGTAGGGGAAGCGCAGACAGATGGTGCACGGAAGCTCCAACACGCTGTGGACTACATCCAAGAGCAGCTTGAAGAGTCTCGACTCCCTCAGATGGGAACGGAGAAGCTCGAACGTCTCATTGAGTCCAGACTCCATGCAGAACGTGCGAATCCAACAGGCTCTGTCCCAAGCGACCCTTCAGACCCAGAAAACGTCTATACTATTGAACTTCCAGTTGAATCCACCACAGCGGAGACAACACCAGAACCAGAACAAACAGACGAGGAGTAATCGTCAATGTCTACAAGAATGACATCAGCCAAGGACGAGCTTCTGCTTGACCTCACTATGGAAACCGCTACTGTGCTAAGAGAAGTCCGTGAGTCTCTAGAGCAGGAGTATGATGGCAAAGTAGCGTCAGTGAACGCACAGATTCTTGAAGCGGAAAAGACCGCTGCTTCGTCAGCCATCGAGAAGCTGATCAAGAAGCATCCAGGGGCATGCAAAGTCTTCTCTGGAGGAGGAGGAGGAATAAAGGGGCTGGCGAAGAAAGCCAAGAAGCTCAAGAATGCCGTCCAGAAGATGGACTCCAAGACGGAGAAAGAACGAAAGACAGCAGGAGCAGTCGTACTGACAACCATACTTTTTTTCGCTGGTTATCCCTTAGCGGGGTTTACTGGACCATGGCTCGCGGACGCGAATTGGAAAATCCTCAAGTGGCAAGGCAAGCAAGTCTACAAAGCTATGGACTGGCTGCTCAAGAATGCAGAGGATGTGGGCAGTGGGATCAAAGACCTGTGCAAGGATGTCAAACCCGCGCTTCCAGACAAGATGGAGAAGGTCATGAAAGAGTCCAAGTAGGATGCCACTTATTGAGTGTGGTTATCTTTGTGTGTAGTGAGATAATGATATGATAGCCCTACTCATTTGGACGAAGATCAAACTTGTTCTAAAGAAGTATTGGATCTTCTTTGTATCCGGACTTCTTGCAGTTCTATCAGTTCTAGCTTGGGTCTTCATGCGCCCCTCAAAGAAACCCATCCACATCGTAGTGAAGGATAAACGAGAGGAAACACACCGAAAACTCGCAGAAGCTGAAGCAAAAGCTGCTATCGAGATTGGACGGGCACAGGGTAGAGAAGAAGCGGTTCAAATAGAGGTTGAGAACATCAGGCAGGAACCGGATAGCCGGAAACGGCGTGAGCGTCTTGCAGCTCTTTTAGCGAGGTAGTCATCATGACAGATACACAACGAAGAGACGCAGGACTATGGGAAGACCTTGGAGGTAAGGGGTCTACCTCCGTTGCTGCTCCTGTCAAAGCTCAGCCAAACGGGAATGCCGACGACCTAGCTCCTGTGCGCCCCTTTGAGGGCAATGATACCCCCAATCTCATGCGACTCTATCGTGCTCTGATGACAGTGAGTCGACATGGTCCTTTGACATCGCAACCAGCTCGTCTGCTCGTCAAGCTCATCCAAGAGCTACTGCAACGAGGCGAAAAGATATGAAACTGCTACAGTGGACAACCATCATCGGGGTCCTCATTCTCCTCCCTACCATCTGTAGGGCAGAAGAGGACACGAGTACTGTCAGTGCATCTCCCTATGAGGAGGCACCGCAGTTCAACCCGATTCCTCTGGATGAAGGAGAAGCCGCTCCCTTAGATGGGCTACTGATTGACGAGCGTACAGGAATGGAGCTAGCTCTCCTACGAGCGAGCGACCTTCGCCTGAGAACGGAACTTGAAGTACGTCTGGACCTTTGGGAAGAGCAGGAGACCATTTACGAAAATGCTCTTGCAAGCCTTCAGAGCCAAGTAGAGACGTTGACGACGGAGCTGGCAGGGAGAGAGCCTTCGTGGTGGAATCGCTACGGAGGAGTGGTCCTAGGCACCATAGGATTTGTGGTGGGGGCTGCTGTAACGATTCTTGTAGCATGGGCTGTAGCTGAAGCAGTTACCCCTGATACTGTAACAGCAGAGTGAAGGACCACTAATGGCAACTACAGTCGAACTCACGATCTTGACGAGAGGGTGGCTATATATAGGGAGTTCCTACAAGATTGCCCCTCAGAAGTCCCTTGTCCTCGTGATGACAAAGGTGCTTCGTGATGAGGAATTGGCATACCTTGTCTACAGGTTCGCAGAAGAAGGAAAGCTCTTTGGACGTTTGGATGGCGCGCTCGTACCTCCCTTGGATTTGCTCCTCGAATTCACGGACCCCATGTCCACTTCGAGGGGTACAGAGTTTCCTCCAGATGCTCCGATTGGGAAGTTTTTCTTCAGGACAGACCTCGGTCCTGCTGGCGAGATGTATCTTCGGAACAATACTGGATGGCTGAACCTGACGCCTACACCTATCGCGCACGGAGCTACACACCTTCCCATCGCTTTTGGCGGGACGGATCCTATTCCTGGTTTGGAGAGGCTCCAAGACACCTACGCCTGTACGCTAGCCGAAACGGTACTCGACCTTGTCTACCAATCGGCTGGAAATACCGTTGAGCGTGCCGACGCTTCGGGCCTAGCAACTATGCCCTCTATAGGATTCATTGAGAGCAAAGGGACACCAACATCGTGTCTTGTGACTACGAGTGGTATCCTTTCTGGCTTCTTGGTTAAATATGCAGGAGGGGGTGGTTTGTCTCCGGATACAACGTACTATGCAGACCCATTGAATCCGGGGTTAATTACGAATGTACCCCCTGTAGTACCGGGACAAGTTTTCCAGCGTATTGGCTACGCTAAGAACACTGATGAGCTGTTGGTTGAGATCGACGCTCACATTCTCTTGTAGAGGAGAGAGACATGCCACGACCTTTTCCAGTTCTTTCGTCCGCTGATAAAGCTGCCCATGCCGCTGAGACCTTCACAGCGACGTTCAGATACATTGGAACGAATCCTCCCATTGCAGCAACCGGGAAATACATCATGAAGTGTACGGGTTATGACGGGACACTACATGAGATTGAGCATGGAACTGAGAACTTTGAGGTCACAGACCCAAGAGTCGCTCGCTGCTTGGAGCTGCACATCGACTACTTCACCAAAGAGCTAGACTACGAGCGCGTGGTCTAAGAGGCTATCATGACGAAAGTGAAGATGGAGTATAGAGGAGAATCAAAAAGGGTGAAACTCCCTTCTGGCTTGCACACCGCAGATCGAACCGAGATGTTCATGGTAGCCGACGTAAAAACCGGCGACATAGCAGAATTTGAGGACGAACGAACCCTTCAGTTCGTCAAACTTGCTCGCTGTCAAGATGGATCCAGTGCTTGGGTCAATATCGCTAGTGCAGCGGATGTAACTGTCACATTTACACCCATTCAACCGAAAGCCCCAAGTCGGCGCACGTCCTGGAAATCACGTGGCGGACGGGCGAAGAAGTAAAGGAGACTGACCCGTGGCAGATTATCCCCCCCTGGTACTCGTCGCTGGTGTCCGACAGCAACTCCAAGCTGCCGACACGGTGCTGGCGAATGGAATCACTGCGAGAACAGGTACAAACCTGGCTCTTACTGCGGATGGTGGACAACTCGTTACCATCCCCGCTAACGTTGACCTCCAGTTTGGTGCTGTAGATAGTCAGATTGGTAGTGCTGGTGCGCTGATCGAAGTTCAGAACCTTCTGGACAAGACCGATGCCGAGACTATCACAGGTGCATGGACCTACAACAACAACATCGCGTTTGACAATGGTACCCGTACTATTGCTGGTATCCAGAATCAGAACCTCGTCGACAAGACGGCTGCTGAAACCATTACCCAGGGAGTGGGTGACTCATGGAACTTCATCTCCTCTGGAGATAATACGAGTCCCAACCTCTCCGTGCAGGCGACAGCAGCACAGGAAGCCTCAACCAACCGCGTCCTCTTCCAGGTTCTCGCGAGTGGTGGTGGCAACCTCTTCTCCGTCGACTCCGAAGGTGACGTGCAGGTTGCTGGTTCCGAGACCGTCTCCGGTGCGAGCACGGTTGTTGGTACAGCCAACTTCCAAGGCGACGTCAACCTCGGTAACGGTGGTGACGCCATCGCTATCGGTTCCGGTCCAACGGATACCGTAACTTTCGGTGGCCCGATCACCATCACGATTCCGGATACCGAGAACTGGACCGCGATCACCATCGACAACAACGACTCGACCAATGAGCCGGATGCTTTCCGTGTTCATGGTGCGAACACCGACACCATCCGCGTCGATTACGACGAGGTTGAGGTCAACACCACGGCGGGTGACTTCGATGTCAACTCCGGTGGTGCCATCACGATGGACGCAGCGAGTGCCTCAAACCTGACGGTCACAGGTGCCACGCTGACTCTCGCAAATACTGGCGCAAATGAACTGGACATCACCTCTGGTGGTCTCTTGGACATTAACGCTGGAGCGAACCTCGACGTGGACGCCACTGGAACCATGGCGTTCAACTCGACAGACACCACGAACCTCACCATGCTAGCGTCAGATGCTGCCACGAAGACTTTGACCATCGCAGCAAACAACGCCATTGGTGACGCGGTCCTAGCCCTCTCGTCCAACGCGGGTGCAGGCTCTGCTATTACCTTGGACACAGGCGCAGCCGACATCGATATCACAGCGGCTTCTGGTACTGTGGACATCGACGCTGGAGTAAGTGTTCAGATCGACTCGACGGGGGGTCTGGTAGACATTGGTGGTGGTAACATCACTCTCGACGCCACCGTCGGAATCTCCCTCGACGCAGGCGGTGCCTCGAACTTCACCGTCACCGGTAACACGCTGACCCTCTCCAACACAGGTGCCAATGAGTTGGACATCACCTCTGGTGGTCTCCTGGATATCAATGCGGGTGCAAACCTCGACATCGACGTCACTGGCTCCTTCGATATGCTCGCTTCAACCACCTTCGCCATCTCCGGTACTGGCGCTTCTTCGGTGAACGCTACCTCGGGTACACTCACTCTGTCAAGCACCACGTCTGGAGACGTCGCTGTTGACTCGGCAGCCGAGATCCTGTTTGACGATACGAACCGCTCTGGTTCTACGTGGGCAGCCACTTCGGTGAAGCTCACAGAGACCACTGGTGAGTGGGATACCTACGAGTCGAACTTCGGAGAGGTCTCCATCTTCAACGCTCTCAACCAGGCGTACTCCGCTGCTGGTGGAGCGGTGCAAGAGGTTCTGCTTCAGTCTCTCACGACGGCGGGTATGGCTGCTGGCGATATCGCCTATCTGTCTGCCAATGACACTGTTCTGCAAGCTGACGCTGACAGCACTTTGGGCGTAGCGAGAGCGATGGGTGTCTACAATGGAACCGCTCGAGAGGTCGTAATTCAGGGGCGCGTTGACGTGACTTTGAATGACGGGGTTACTCCCAGCGCGGGTGCCCCCATCTACGTGTCCACTGTAGCTGGACGCGGTACGGCTACGGCTCCTTCTGGGTCTGGTGAGTATGTCACCTGCATCGGTTATGTCGTCGACAACACCGGCTACGCTGCTACCCCTGGTAACACCGTAGAGATTCTCCTTGGAATCGAGCGACCTGTCCTCGTCTAAACCAACCCAGCCCTTACCTCCCAACACTTCAAGAATATTGGTTATCCTTTCTACAAGAGACTGATACCTCTGTCTCAAACTGGATTAGTCAATGTATGTTGACTGGTAGAAACTCAGGAAAGGAAGCCTATGTCCAGCAAAAGTTCTAAGAATTCCCGTACAGCCTCCAAGAAGTCGGCAACTGCCACCCCCAAGGTAGGCTTCCCGAAGAGAATCGACCTCAAAGCGGACCATCTCAAACTTCTCCGCGAGATCAATGGCAAGGAAAAGCAAGCGCTAGATATGGTAGCTCAAGCCTACTTGCGCATCCGTCAACTCAACCAACAGATAGAAAAGCTGGAACGAGACATCATCTCCCCTCAAGAGCAAGAAGTCTACCGCAAGAGGAATCGACTGATCGAAATTGGCCAATCTTTCATGGACTTCTACGAGCTTCCCCAGAAGGACGGATTCACATGGCAGCTCACAATCGATGAAGGTGCCTGGATTCTCGTTCCCCTCGATCAAAATCAGTAAAATTCTGGTCAAAGTATAAGGAGAGTAGCCATGCAGGCACAGGAGACAGACTTCTTCGATTGGTTCGATGCCCTTGAAGAAGAGCTTGGGAAGTTCAATGGTTCTGATGAGAAGCGCGGAGAGACAGCAGGTCTCCTCCTTATCGATGAAGCGAACTTCATGAGCAGAAACAAAAAAAGTCGAGGAGATCTCCTCTTAAACCGATCGGGGTTACTTTAATAACAGGTTGGGACACTTGTCTCAACTATGGAGATAGAGGATGCACTTTACTCATGACATTGCTGATCAGTTGGAGGCACAGTTCCCGGTACGTGTTACACAGTGGGGTACACAGGCTGCTCCTGCTGTCGCTGTGAACAAAGAAGTCCCAGAGGACCAAGAGTCGGATATCATTCACAAAGCGGCTTCTTGGCTACGAGAGCAAGGCTTCGTCGACATTCGTTTCGACACTGGGCATGATGACGCTGAAGGCCAACCGGTCATCGTTATCCGTCATCCCTGGGATGAAAACGGTGCCGAACAAGACGACGGTCAGATCGATGTCGATCAGGTCGTCGCGCTTGTCCAGGAAGGCAAGATAGCCGAGGCACTTCAGAAGCTACCTACCAAGAGTCCGAAGAAGAATGCTCAGGTTGAGATTCCTCTGGAAGACCTGGACGACAAGCTCGAAGAAGCCATGGACGATGTTAGCAGCGCTCTATCTCACCTCGACGAGCTTGTCTTCTCTCTTGGGGCGCACGACGCCAACAAAGAGTTGGACGAGGCTACCAGCGATCTCGCGCATACATTGACTGAAAAAGTCGACGACTTGTCCACCTTGGCTCTTGAGGTCAAGGGACTCATCGACCGAATCGACGAAAATCTCCCCTAGTCTCAATAAAATCTAGTCAAAGCCACTAGAGGGATCAAACATGACCATACTTGCGTTCGTCATCACCCTACTGGTGTCGTATACCTTGGTGTTTGCGCTACAAGAAGGGAAGCTCCCTGGCTTCATTGACTCCCGTATAGAGAAACTCCGTGGGAAGTACGCCTTCTTCGAGAATCTCTTTGGCTGCTCTTTCTGTCTAGGGTTCTGGACGGGGCTTCTATCCTATGCCTTGGTCCATCTGGCAACACAAGGACTCACGTACACCTGGAGCACCTTTGCTCTATGGCCTCTGGTAGGACTGGCTTCGTCTGCTACCTGCTACCTTCTGAGTCAAGTCTCGCTGCTCATGGACTACATCTCAATGCGTGGCATGGAAGAGGAGCTTCCGCCCGAGTTGGAAAACATCTTAGAGCAGCGACGACTGATGCAAGACCCTGAATTTCTACAAGATTTGGGCTTCGTTCATGACCAGGAGAATAGGATCTTCGTCGACACCGTAGAAGACAAAGACTACTTCTGTTCCGACTGCGGAGGTTGCCAAGAAGTGGACGATGAAGACGAGGAAGAGGATCAGGAGGACGGTCCAGACTACCGTCACTAGCTCCAGCGGTTATCTGAACATGACACCATGGGTATTCTGGAGCAGATTCATAATCTTACAAATTCCGCGCTTCCTTCCTCACATGTAGGATATCACAAGTGGCGTGGAATTACTCTCCCAACCGACCTTTTCATGAGCGGAAGCGTGCGCTTCGCCCGAAAGACGGGGAATATTCTTCCTACCCTTCTTCCTTACAACTTCTCCAGGCTCTCGCAAGATGTCAAACTGAATGACCAGATCATCTTCCTGGAGAGCTTTCCTACGCCAAGCATCACGCTGGGGACGAGGATTCGGATCAATCGACGGGAAGTCAAGATTGTTGAAGACTTCAACGTAGATAACAACGAGCTTCTCCTCTCCACGGGCGTACAGGCAGCCTATCCCTCCTACACTCCTGTAGAGGTCTATGGGCAACCAATTGAATCGGATGGAAGCTACATCGCGGGTCCTGGAGCGAATGTCATAAACGTCGACTCCACATGGAAGATTTATCCAGGGGATGTCCTCGTCTTCACGGCTGCTGAGATTGGGGTCACCGCAGCTACCCTCACAGCGTCCGTAGGAGGCGTCTATAGTTATCAGGTCACTCTTGAAGAGGACATCCCCTACGACCTCTCCGATCGCGCCCTCATCCTCCTGAGAGCCTACCCAGCGTATGAATCAGAGACACGGGTACTCCCCACTACCCCTGGCGTCTTCACCTCCTCTGGAGTAGGTCCCTTCGTTGTAGATTGGGTGTCTGGTCCGCTGCTCACCAGCGCTCGACCAGAAGAGTTCATGTACATCTATCTACAGACAGCAGCCGGAACCGTTATCCAAGAGAAGCTATTCGATAAGAATGACCTTATCCTCCGTGCTCCAATCAAAGCGGACTATCCTCTCTTCTGGAATGTAGAGAGAGGGAAGATCAATTGGGATGGAACACGGCTGCACGCCACCACGGATGACCGAGGAAAGTTCCACCTCTTCAAGAAACTTGTCCCCAACTTCCCCACGGACCAAGTCAACCAGTGGAACATTCAGGTTGAGCCCGATAATGACGTCAACCTCTTCGTGGAGCTGGAGCCAAACACAAGGCAATCATACGCTCTTACAGGAGGAGTTGTCACCACAATCAACATACTCTTGGATCCAACAGACCAACCGGTTGAGAGAGTACACCTACGTATAGACTCAGGATCGAATCCTGAGACGCGGGTGCGTCTAAATGACTGGAACTTGGTAACTTCCCGTGTTGAGACCCTTCGGTACCATGTCGTCTCTCGCGTTACAGGGGACTACAACTACGCACTTTCTGGACTGTTCATTAAGCCGATGTTCCTATCGCTCGACCTTCTCCGAGCGCGATTGGACTTCGCAGGAGAGCTGGACTCTGGTCGTCTGGTTCTATAAGGCAGCATAATGACTGACAAAACCTTCAGTGAAGAAGATAGGACACTTCAGCAAGTACGCCGGTTGTCCGATACATTCTTGAAGAGCGGGTTTCTATCTCTTCGGGTCGCTCCTGGAGAAGAGAAGAAGCACTTCACAGATGGAGTGAGTTTGGCTTCCTACGTCCAGATTCTCTCTGGCGCGTTGAAACGGGAAGCAGGAGTCACGACTCTTGAAGGGTACATCGTCCGTCTCATTCCGAACGGCGCTTCCTGGGGTCGAGACGTTCAGGTCTCCTTTGTCCCTCAAGAGGACGAGTCTACAAGAGTCGCGGTCAAAACTCCCGACAACACCGTCTATCTAGGAGAAGACCCGAACTTCAAGATTCTCCTCGGACAGGTTGTCCAATCTCTCGCCGAGGTTTTGCGCTAAAAGTGACCTCGATAGTGCATTTCACTCCTTCCTACGCGATCTTACCACCCCTGCGCGGTTATGTTTAGTATAGAGTGACGTCCATTAATAGAACGGTGACACCATGCGTCGACTGAATTGGGAAGCGCCCCAAAGTCTTGAAGACCTTGAATTTCTGCAAGCTGTCTATACCGAAGAGTTTCTTGAGCGGCTCAGGCTCATCTTCGGAGCCAGTTACTCCTCAGCCTGGTGGGGTGTTGTAGACGATGAGAAACCAGCTTCGGCTCAAGTCTCCGACACCAGACCGCTTGTGGTTCGGGCCAATAGCGCCCAACCGCTCACCATCGACGTCCTCTCTGGTATCGCGGTCACTCAGACAGGAGAACGCATTGTTCTCACCGCTGCTCAAGCCCAACGTTCTCTAGCGGACACCGGGTCGGGAGCAATCAATGTCGTCTACCTCCGTTCCTTCGAGGAAGCGGACAAGATCAAACTAGACGATTACGACGTCCTGGTACCAAGCCGGTACAACACTCCAGATGATGAGGATCTCCTTCAAGTAGCAACTCTCTCCGATTGGCTCGCCTTCACATCTGTGGAGCGAGAATCGTTTGTTGCCCTCGCTGTTGTCACAGTTCAACCCATCTCTACGGGCGGCTACGAGCTGTCTATCGACATGACTCAGAACTCCTACACCTGGAACCGCAAATGGTTCTCTCCGGTTGACATCGCACACCGGACACAGGTAGGAACTGGAACTACAACAGAGCACAACCCACACGGTTTGCAAATCAACGATATGGTAGCTGGGGACTTGACGCTCTGGCAGCTCCTCTTGGACTACGGTGTCGTGGTCGCAGAAGATGAGGACTATGCCAAGGTCCCTGGAGTCGAGTGCGAGCAAATTGTGCTTACCGGAAGCATCGCTATCGATGTCACAGGAGCTATCACCGGTATCGTCAATTCCTACTACGTCACTCTGCTCTACTACCCCTCGACGATCGTTCGCATCACGGACAATGCGACAGAGCTTGAAGAGCTAGCAGGCGATGTAGTACCTGGCACACGCATTCTGTACTTCCGTCCCTCGGAGAAGTTCTCCGACGGAACAGCTCCGAACACCAAAGACCTCAAGATTCACTATACGTGGGTCCAGACTGGACATCCGGTCATCACCGTTCCACAAAGCAATCTGGAGGTTAGCAACGCCCCTGCCCGCCAAGCGCTCATCGCAGCAGGGCTCCAGATCACAGATCTCGACGACGAGACCCTGGACTTCGTGGATGCTGGAGGTATTCCAAAGCGCTACCACACCTTCATTGACGCCACCAAGACAGTTCGGAAACGTGACCAGGTAGTCTTCTGTACGAAGAAATTAGATGATGTAGGCACCGCTATCGAGCCCTTCGTCATCGCCCCTTGGGGTCCTGGAAAGCTCAAAGTTGCGCTCACAGGGGCTACTTCTGGTCCTGTCCCCCCGACTTTGATTGTCGAGTTGAAGCTCACAGGCAAGGATGAGTCTGGAGTTACCATCTCAGAGAACGTTATCTTCGATTTGACGTGGGAAGAGAACCTCCCAGGAGCGGCATCAGAGAATCCCAATCAGTTCCGAGAGACGACTCTCTCCTTCACTGAGATCACACAATGGCAGGTCGTCAATCGAGTCGCTGATGGACCGAACTCAGCCGTCATGATGTGGATGGAACAGAACCCTGTGACGTCTTCCATCATGGCTGACGTTCTCCCGTTGTTCGACTGCTTCTGGGATGGGACACAGATCCTTGACCTCGTTGACATGCGCCCTGTCAATACCATCGCTGAAAACCCAACGAAGACGCCTCTGTTGGCTGCTGTGGAGGTTCAGAAAGACCTGGCAGGCGAAGTAGCGATCATCTCTGAGGTGGGGACCGTAACTATCAACCCACACCTATACTTTGAGGACCGACCGCACGGTGTCGAACTGGGAGTATGGGAACAGGGGTTCACCGGGGCACTACTCCAGTCTCAAGCGATCATGATGCGGACAGACCCATCACAGACCGCACTCACAAATCTTCGTATTCCTTTGGGACCATCCCTCCCTCCTGTCTGTGAAATTCTTCAGATCAGAGTCCCCTACTGGCTCTATGGTACTGGAACTGGAACCGCACGCTTCGGTATCAGTCCGTGGGAACAGGACAGTGTGACAGGATTCCGTCTTCCGTTGGCTGTCGGCAATGCCACGGCTGGCCCCACCCCAGCTCCAGCTCCTCCCGCGTTTACACCGTGGACTACCCCGGATTATTGGGCTATTATGAACACAGCTCCTGCTGCTGTTGACCAAAATGCCCATGACTATTACATTGAGGTATCTTATGTTGCTCTTGGGGTATGGATTCCAGACCTACTCCCTCCGTACATGGCAGCCACAGAGGTCACCTACCAGGAAGACGTTGTCTCGACTACAGGAGCAGCCTGGACTCTTGGTGGCTACATCGCAGAGGACTTCAGAAGCCCTCTCTGGATGGATGGTACACAGTCGACACTCAGCAAGGATGTTGACGGACTAGGTGTCAGAGATACCTATGTTTCTCGACCGATTCCAGTAGAAGGGGAGTCTGGCTCCAATAACAGACTTCGGGTCGTCATCTTTGGGGCTGACAATGAGGCAAGCATCACATTGGAGTACCGCTATGCGGACTCTACTACAGGAGTTTGGTCCCTCTGGCTTCCTGCACCAGCTCCTGTTGGTCCGCACACGATCAATATTCCCACTACAATCAACAAGATTCAGGTGCGGCTGAACCCCGATGGGGATGAAGAAAGCAATGCTCTAGGGATCGGTATCATTCACTGGAGTCGCCCCTAAGTAAGCGAGGTTACGCGTTATGGCTCAGACACGCATTTTCAACTACGGAGATACGCTGACCCAAGCCAAGATGAAGACGGCTATGGAGACGCTGCTTCCAGCCCTCGTCTACGAAGGATACGAGCTTTCTGTTGCTACCGTTTCGTCTGTAGGGGCAGCTCCTGGATCCCTTCTCCTGCCAAACGGAATCATCGTGCAGGAGTCAAGCGCTGTCAACATTCCGTTGACCTTCGCTGGAGGAGCCGAAGACTTCACGCTCGTCTGTACTCATGTAGATGAACAGCTCTTTGGAGGCGCTGGAGCCACCTACAGTGCTGTCTCTGGATTCTTACAGACCTATGCTGACTCCACCATCTTGGGGTGGGTGCACTATCCTGGAGGTGGTGTTCCTGTCACGGATGACATGATCGTTCCTGCCCCAAGGGGCTCTTTTGACGCCTTTGGAGCTACAGCAGTAGACTTCTCTCCCGTAAAGTTCATGTCCCCTCTTCAAGCGGTGAAGGTGCTCTCAAATGCTACTTGGATCTCTTCCGAGGCAACCTATTCCGCATTGCCTGTTCCCCACACCAGAGAAGAAATCAACGTCATCGCTGGAACTCCGGTACAGCAGACCGCAACCTTCTATTTCTCCCTCCTCTCCAAAGCCAACCCTCCTGTTGCGGTGGTCTTCAGGCACAACACACCAACCACCCTTGGGACAGATATCACGGTATCTGTATATGATACGGCAGGGACTCTTGTAGGAACAACCGTCGTGGTGGGAACAGGAGCCTGGGAAGTCACTACTGTAACTTTGGACACAGCGGGCTTTACGTTCACAGAAGGAGAGACATTCAGTGCTCAGTTGGTAGTTGAAGGGGACGGTGCCGACACTATCCTCCTCGAATGGGTGGAGGTGCAGTTTAACCCAACTCCATAGTCCGAACGAAACTTCATTAGATAAACTAAACGTTTTAGGAGCTTTAGACATGTCTGCGATTACGATCTGTAAGTTCTACACCAACCCAAACCCTAGCAGCGACAACAAAAACGAAGTCATCAGCCGAACCCTTCAGAAGATCTCGGTCATTGACCGGCGGTGGAAACCGGACTGCGGCAAGCGGCTGCCTACAGATGGGGAATTCTGGAAGGTGAAAATCGTTCATGAATTCGGGAGAGCGATGAAAGGCTGCTTCCTTGTTCATCCTCTGCATAAGGTCTACGACAACGAGTTCAGAACGCTGATTCCTGGCACCTACGATATCGAATCCGAAGAGGGATTGGTTGTTATCACCCCTCACAACCCAGGATACTGGATCTTGCCGATCGAGCATCGTCTCATCTTATTGAAGCGGTACGACGCCTACGCGGTCATTGTAGACCTCCAGCAGTTTGAGGGGGACATCTCCTCAATACCTACATGTAAGTAGCTACAAGAATCCCCCACAGATCTCTCCTCCTCTCCCTCCCTACTTTTTACCTTGACAACGTCTTCAATATATGAGACAAAGGAAGAGGTTGGAGGGCAGCATGAGTGACAGAGGACAGCTTCCGGCAGACGCAGTGTGGGCTTTCATCTTCGCAGGCAAGGCGATCTTCACTGTTGAATCACCCTCTGGTCTCCACAGGACCTTCAAGGTAGTCAAGGTTCAAGGCGAAGGCTACGACAAGCCGATCTGGACGGTGATGGTTCTTGTAGGTCCTGACAACAACACCAATTACAGGAACATCGGCTACATCGTTGGAGACCCTTCGGAAAGGCGTGTCTACTTCAAGGGGAACGCCGCCTATGAACCGAACCATTCCCTTTTGCAGTCCTTCATCTGGGTTCTCCGTCGTGCCGATGTGGCTAACTTCACAGCGAAATTGGGAACCGCCAAGGTGTTCCATGAAGGTCGCTGTGGAAAGTGCGGACGACGCCTGACTGTCCCTGGAAGCGTGTCTCGCGGTCTCGGTCCTCAATGTGCCCTCTCCCTCCTTCAGTAATCTAGTCAAAGTATGGTAGAAAGGATTCTACCATGAGCACCAAAGGAACAGTCTCGACTGAGATTAAGATCGATTGGGATGTCGATGCCACTATGAAAGGCGACATTCAGAGAGGACTTGACGTTCAAGCGCTCTTTCAAGAAGAGGACATCTTAGGAGTCAGCTTTAGCTTGGCATTTCCTCCACTTATCCCTGATAAAGCCATTACAGGACAGGCTCTCCGAGACTGGAAAAACTCCTGTCTCTACCTCGCGCTCGACAAATCCGCGAATGACACTACAAGAATGGAAGACTTCGAGATTAGCTGGTCCTCTGGGATGGAGGGTCTTTGTAACCTCACATCTCCCTGCTGTCATGTCTCCCTGTATTCTTCAGACAAAGGGGTAGTGGCTAGCGGTATCCTCTACGCCCACGACGACGCCTTCGACCTGTATGAGTTCCTTACCAGAATCATCCAGTGTTTCCCTCCCTACCAAGTCAGCCTGGAAGTAGAACCGCTTCGCAGACCCTAACTTTTCGCTCACAGAGGTTATTTCAGATTGGAGAGCACCAATCTGAATGGCTACCTGCACTTACGACAAAGACTGCTATCTCGTTGTAGAAGTCTACAACCGCACGCTTGCGAAAGTGCAGTTGGCAGGGAAGTATCTCGCCCCAAAGACGATTACACCCTTCTCTCACTTCATCTTCCAGGAGACACCTGCCTACTGTAATAGGTTGGCCAAGCTCTTCAAGGAAGGTCGACTCTCAGTTGTTATCAACGATGTCGTCCTCAACTACGAGCAGATTCTCAATCTTTGGGCCTATCCAGATGGTGCAGGAGGTCCAGCACCTTCTGGGAATCGCTACTACAATCAACCTGTTGTAGGAGTCATAGACGGGGTGAATACGAACTTCACCTCACCGACGAAGTTCATCCACGCTAACCCAGACACAGAGGTACTTCTCTACAACGGAGTGCGGCTCGAAGAGGGTGCTGGAAACGACTATATCGTCTCCGAGTCAGCTCCAGGAACTGGTTATGATTTGATATCTACGAACTTTACACCTAAGACTGGTGACAAGCTGTGGCTTGACTTCACGCCAGCCCCTTAAAATGCGAGGGATTGTCCAAGGTTATTCTTATAATGAACGTGCTTTCGCTTCGTAGAAGGGGCTATAATGGCTAGAACATTCATCCGACAAGACACACAAATCCGAAATTCGGACGTTTACGACGACACCGTAGCTGCTGGCGTGACTATGGAGACTGCCCCAACAGAGGTTGAAGCAGATCTCAACGCGATCCGCTCGCAGTTGAAACGCCACACATGGGCAGACGCGGCTGGAAACTGGTATGATGACAACCAGACAGCGAACGCGAAAAAGAGAGGTATCGCAGCTCTGAACGTCGACCTTGACGACATCGAAGAGAAGCGCCTCCTCTTCCGTGCGCAGATCCTCACGGACATAGCAGTACCTGCTGCCCAAGCCTACGTAGTCCTCTCGGTCGCTGGCTCTGAAACGCCGTCTCAGGTCGGTGCTGTCGGTGCGGTCACCACAGAGGGTGCTGTCGTCGCGTTCGACGCTGGCTTCCCTGCTGCGTCTCTTGTAGAGGTAGCAGGCAGTGACGCCCTTCACCCCAAGAACCTCTTGGAAATTCGAGATGGCACGACAGGAGACCCGATTCTCTCCTCTGGTCGTACTATCTACGGTCTCCTCCAATGCGAAGCGAACGTAGATGGGCAGACCTTCAACGATGTCGCTCAGCGTGTCCAGATCTCCTTCGTGCGTAACAACGCCACCGCAGACGACTTGGAGCAGTGCCCTGCTGGCGACATTGGTGGTCAGACGATCAACTACTCCTACGTCCGACGAGTCGCCTTCGACAACATCCCGGAAGATGCGTACCTCAGCGGAGCCTTCATCGATGACATCGCGGGAACTACTGCTACTCGTCAGACCGTCTACACCAACCAGGGTGCAACTCCGGTCGACGTGATCACCAACTCTATCCTCGACTTGGAAGGTGCTGGCCTGACATGGGTCATCAGAGATGACGCAGAAGCAGTCCTCTTCCAAATCACAGAAGGTTCGGCGGGTGGTTCGAGTGAGGTCACAATCGGTCCCGACACGGACCTCTACGACAACGATGCGATTGACGTCGACTTCGCTTCTGGTGTCCAAGTGGCTTCCGGAACGACTCAGATCGACATCGGTGTCAACGCGGGTCGTATCGAGACCAACGGTGCAGCCGACCTGATTATCGACGGTACTCAAGAGCTGCGCTTCGACGATGGGAACCGCACAGGTTCAACATGGGCTGCTGACGTCAAGCTGACTGAGACGACGGCAGAATGGGACGCCTACGAAGTAGCCTTCGGTGGTGAAGTCTCGCTCTTCAACGCCATCGTGCAAGCGTCCAAGACTGGAACGAGACGAACCAAGGTCTACGCCAACTGTACATCCACGACAGCCGCGAACAACGACGTTGGTGGTGTTGGTGGTGGCGCAAACCTCGACGCGCAGCTCCCTGACATGTCGGCAGGTGCCTTCCTGACGGACTATGACACCTATCTGAATGGTGAGCTTCTCCGTCCAGGCGCAGACGCTGCGGCAAACAACGACTACTACCCAGGAACCTCCTTGGTCAACGGGCAGCTCATGTTTGAGTTCTCCGTAAAGGTCAACGATGTTCTCTGCGTCATCGCCTACGATGCTGATGACGTCTAAACTGTAACTTGAGCTAACTGTTCTTGAGAAACTGTAGTATTTAGGAGAACTTAGATGACTTTAGCTAAAAACAAGATCAAACGTGAAGCCTTCAACGAAATTGGGAATCGTCTCGACGACCTTCTTGAAGGGTTGAAGGAAGCCAAACTGAAGGCTGAGGGAGCGGCTCTAGCTGTTGGAGGGCTCTCCCCAAAGATTCAGGCTCTTCATGAGCACGTAGATAAGGATGTAGACGAAGGGGTCATAAAAGACCTCCAAGTAGCCAAACTTGTCAAGCTGTACATCACACGGTCGATGAACATCTGTGAAGAGTCAGCTCGGATGGCGCATGACGCGCACGTCAAACTGGAAGCTAAGTCTACAGGAATCAAGGCGAGCATCTTCGAGGTGAAGAAGCTGTTTGACAAGGAAGAAGCTGCCATACAACAGGCAATCTTCCTAGCCAAATGTGCTGAAGGCGCAGAAGGGGAACAGATTCTTGACCCAACAGCAGCGGAACCTCATCGACGACAAACAGGGCAGAGACCCCTCCCTTCTATCAAAGCACGAAGACAGGCTGAAGAAATCAAAGCTCAAACAGAAGAAACTCAAGTACCTGAACTATCTGAGCCTGAGAACGTCGTGCCAACAGAGGAGAAGGAAGAAGTTCCGGCTCTTCCAACTCCAACTCCACAAGACCCGTTGACAGAGATCAAAGAATCTCAGAGAGCTGCTGTTCGAGCCGATGGGCGATACCAATGTGGAGGCTGTAAGCGACATTTCAAATCCTGGGATGACCTCATGGAGCACTGCACTCTTGAAGAGCATGTTCCCAGGTCCCCTGAATGATGATTAGATGCCGCGAACGCTCCTAAGACAAGGGCAGCTTCAAGAAGACACCCTTACAGGCGCATCTCTCAACGATTCCGTTGGTCTTTACGACGAAACAGACACCTACATTGTCGGCGACCAAGTCTACTGGAATCATTACGTCTGGGAATGTGTGACAGCGGTTGGTACTGGAGCCGAAGAAGGCGACCTCACCAATGCTCCCGACGTATCTGCTAGCTGGCAGCGTGCTCCTCAGCAACCTGCCACCGTCAATACGGCTGCGGACTACGGAGCTGCTGAAACTTGGCTCTTCGACCACATCGAAGTCGACACCTCTGGCGGGAACCGTACTCTCACTCTACCTGTTCCAGCAACAATAGCTACCTGGCCTGAAGGACGTAGTTTCTTCATGTACAATACGGCAACGAACAATGCCATTCTGGACCCGAATGGCAACACCATCTCTGGAAGCACCGCGAACCTCACCATTACGACGGAGAACGGATGGTTAGAGGTAGTTAAAGTAGATGATGAGCTAGTCCTCCGAAACTTCGGGTCAGGTCTCTCTGGAGACATTCCAGAAACAATCTGGACTCCTGCAAACAACCAAGCCGTAGCCGCTGACGTAACAGGTCTCGTCTTCAGTTCTGCCATTGTTCGTAGCTTTCGGGCACAAGTCAGTGTGTTCATCGATGCCACTGTAGATCTTGGAGAGGTATTCAATCTCTACGGGATGCAACGAGGGACTGGTTGGGACATGACTGTCACCTCAACAGGAGACTACTCAAATATCGAATTCACCATCACCGCAGCAGGACAAGTCCAGTATACGAGCGCTAACGAAGCGGGCTGGACTTCGTCAACAGGTAGGTTCCGTGCCTGGACCACAAGTGTGTAATCATGTCTACTTACAAGTTCAGAAATAGCCCTGAGATCCGCACGACAACCGGCTTGGACTTCGGCACACTCGTTCAGCAAGGAAACAGTCTCCTACACACCTATGGTACAGCAAACTTATTCCTTGGAACCAATAGTGGGAACTATACCCTAACGGGAACAAACAACGTAGGTCAAGGACGTCAAGTTTGTAGTAACTTAACTACAGGGTCCTACAATGTAGGTCTAGGAGACCAGGCACTACAAGAAACGCAGATAGGAACCGGAAATGTAGCGATGGGCGCGTATGCCCTTCAAGGAAATTTTATTACCACGCCAACAGGGTCGTACAACGCGGTTGTTGGTACAGAATCTCTTCTTTTCTACACGTCTGCTAGTTATAACACTACGCTCGGATACCGAGCATTGTGCTACGGAACCACACCAACTGCTTGTGTTGCTATCGGAGGAAATTCAATGCGAGGAGATGGAGTAACTCCTCCGACAGGAAGCAACAATACAGGCATAGGTGCCGACACTTTATATAATCTGACAACCGGCTCCAAAAATGTAGCAGTAGGCTACTTCGCTATGAGGTCTATAGGAGGCGGCCTAGAAAATGTGGCAGTAGGTTCCAATGCACTTCAAGATACTACCGGAAATCGAAACGTCGGCGTAGGACAAGAGTCTCTCACCTTCAACCAAGGTGGCGCTCAAAATGTAGCTATAGGATACGTCTCCTTAGCTAACAACCGTTCTGGGGACGATAACGTAGCTGTAGGATTCGATACCATTCGATATTCACGAACAACAGATGGAAATACAGCAGTAGGCACTTCTTCTCTTCGAGGAAATACAGGTACAATCCCCACAGGAGTACGAAACTGCGCTATGGGATTCAGTGCAGCAGAAGACTACACAACAGCATCAGACATGGTCGCTATCGGTCATAATTCTCTTCTATTGATAAACACTGGTAGTACAAATACGGCACTTGGTTCAGGATCAGGACACGACCTAGTCACCGGGTCTGGAAATGTATTTTTAGGGTACCAAGCAGGATATTCTGAGACGGGATCGAACACACTGTATATCTCGAACTCGAATACAGCCACTCCCCTTATCTACGGGAACTTCGCTACCCCAGCAGCTACGATCAATGGAGACCTGACAGTAACCGAAGAGTTCATCTTTGAGATGGGCGCAGACAACGCCTCGACAGGAACGCTGAATGACGTATCTACAGCAGGTACTTCCTTCATGCGTTTCACGGGGGCTGGGACTGTCTACATCACAGGATTTGCGAATGGTGTAGACGGGAAGACTCTAACTATCGTCAATCGCACAGGATATGACCTCACTTTGGAGAATGAGAATGCAGGATCTGTAGCCGCCAACCGTATTATCACAGGGAAGAGTGCCTCCATGGTCTTATTGAATGGGGCGGCTATTTCTTTACAGTATGATGCTACCACAGCACGTTGGAATGCTTGTGGGGATAGCAGTAGCGGAGAAAACATCAGCATGAAGTCTCGAAGCTGGATGGGGTTCTAGTATGGTTGCTTGGGTTTTAGGGGCAGTAAATGAATCCCTTGAAGTTGTTCTTGGAGGAGCCGTCACGACGAACGAGCTTCAATGTGTAGCTCACTACGCTGACGAGACAGGTACAGCGTTCACGGAAGACAGCAATCAAGTCAATACCAGTGGAACAACCCCAGTCACTCTTGTAGCAGCTCCTGCTGCTAACACACGCCGTCTAATCAGTGATTTTTCCATTCACAATCGTGATACGTCAGACCAGACCATTACCGTGCAACTTAATATTGGAGGTACAACCTACATCATCTATAAGTCTGATTTGGTGGTAGATTCTACTCTACGTTTGGACGGAAGTACGATTGGAGGCCAAGCCTTCAGCTCGAAATATCCACCCTCAGCTACTGACCCAGCAACTCCCCCTCCTGTTGAAGGAGATATCTACTACAATACTGTACTAGATATGATCATGATGTGGGATGGAACCAGGTCGAAATGGCTCTCTATAGAGTCGAGTGTCATACAATTTGGTGGAGCAGGAATCACAGCTACTGGGTCATACTACTCAGGAACGGACGGACTAGTACTCTCCGCTACAAATGGGTACACCGCTCACTTCAATGGAACCATCGTATCATTTGGTTATACTCGTGACGACACAGATGCGATGACCTTCGATATCGTAGAAAGTGGTACATCTCGTGCTACAGTAGCCTCAGCAGCCGTGGCTGGACAAGCTACCAACCTTGACGGTAACTTCACCCAAGGGGGTGTTCTAGCAGTAACCAATCAGGCTGGAGGAAATGCCACAACGAATGCAACTGGTTGGGTACGCGTCAAGTGGAGGATTTAGTCAATGGCTACTACAGTAATTGCCAAGAATCAAACGGCATTTGATATACCAGTCAAAAGGCTCAAAGCAACCAATGGCGTTATCCCTGGGTCTGGTCAGGAGACCATATCTGACTACAATACGATCCAAGAGATTCAACGCTCAGATGAGCTATTTACATCTATAAATAGTGGTTCTATCCTCCTGTCTGTAGACGCTATAGACCTAACACAAGCAGAGTCTCTTACCTTTTTGAATGAAGGAGAGAAGAACACTGTCACCATAGTTGGTACTGGTACCAGTTTCTTCAAGGAGAAGGTTGGAACGGACATCCGCCTCAAAAGCCTCCTATCGTCGTCAAGTCTCGTAACACTAACTGGAAATACAAATGATATAGATATTGGTCTTGATAGTTCTGTTGTGCTTGAAAGTGAGCTGGACAACATCCCAGGAGCTGTCAATGGTGTTGTCCTCCTAGACACATCAGCTGGGACACGCATTTCTTATGCTTCCATAACTCTAGCTCTTGCTGCCGCTTCAGCAGGGGATGTAGTTATTTGTGGTCCAGGAACCTACGCAGAGAGCTTCACAGTTCCTGCTGGAGTTACTGTCCTTGGGCAGAGTGGGTCTAGAGTAACAAAGATCACGGGAACCCTTGCTACAGGGACACGGGTGGCTCTCAATAATGGGGCAGTACTCCGTGGCTTTCAAATAACGCTTCCCACCGATGCAACCTACGCCATTGAATATGCTGGGGCAGCACCCTCCTTAGCAGTAAGCCGTGACATTGTCTTCATTGGCTCAGGAGGGTCAGGCAAGTGCTATGGACAAACAGGGTCTGGGTCGTCAGAGATCATGGATTCCTTTATTCAACAGGGCTCCATGGCGTGTGTCTTTGAAGTTACAAATGGAGAACTGTTTGTAAGGTCTACACTAATATCAAAGTATGTTACTGCCATAACAGACGCTGTTCTTGTGTCTGGAGGGCTGTTCGCCTTTGATGGGATGGTACTTAGAGGAGCAGGAATTACAGACGGAATTAGCTGTGGAGCAGGACAAGTCATAGGTACTGTGGCTGAATTCCAAGACCTCACTGGAAGTGCGCTACACATCACTAGTGGGAGTGCTGACGTGCAAATTCGCAACTTACGTTGCGCTGGATGCGGACTAGACCTAGAAGTAGATGCTGCTGCCAGTTCCTGTACGGTACACCTCAGTGGCGCTGAGATGCTGGAAGCTAATATCTCTGCGGATGACAACTTTCACGCCAACGCAGACCACTTCCTAGCGTTTCAAGATGAGACCATAGGAGATGCTTCCTTTAAAGTATGGGGAAAGCTGAGCGTTGGATCGCAAAACCACGGCACATATTCCTACTTCGGGCAAGGTGGCCAGAATACTGCTAATATATACTGCTTCAGAAACACAAATCTTGAAATAGGTACATGGTCTGATGTCACTACCATACTAAAGTCAGAATCTTCGTCCACCACTGCTATATTTACTGGAGTAACCGCAGGAAATTGCTTCTATTTTGGAAATGATCGTCCCTTCACTGGTTCCTATCTGAATATAACAACAGCAGGTGTAGCAGGTACTGGGGTGGCTATTTTTGAATATTGGAATGGGTCTGCCTGGACTTCCGCTGCTATAATGGCTACTGATGATGGAAGTCCTCATAATCAATATGGGTCAAATATAGCTGGAATAGTTGGAGAATACCAGCTACGGGCTGGACCTTTACCTGGATGGACGACCAAATCCCTGAATGGAACAACAGCCTATTGGGTACGCTACCGCCTGGTAACAGCATACACATCAAGTCCTATTCTTGAACAGATGAAGGCAACCGTCAACTCTATAAGAATAGGACCACATGGATTCCTAGAGTATTTTGGAGAGAGTCGTCCTCGCCGTAGTATGCTTTGGCACCTTGGGCTGCTAGAAGACAGAACAGGATGGTCCCCGGTAGACGAAAACATTGACTTCTCAACAAATGTTCAAGTAGGGTTAGTCGATAATGAGTTTGCTAATGGTACCATAGATGGTCGAGCTGGTATTGTTGACATTCCTTTTGGATTGGATACCTCCTACCCCCTTACACTAACTATAAAATGGATGAAAACTGCTGCTGGATCTGGGGATGTTGAGCTGGAACTTGCTTACTCGAAAGCAGCGGATGAAAACGTATTCGATGGCACACTATCTGAAACAATCCTCACAGACATCACGAATGTGACGGGCGACGCTCAGTACTACTCATACACGACCTCCTTCACCATACCCGTGTATGATATGATACCAGGATATCTTTTGGGTATATCCATTTTTAGGGACGCATCTGGCGGAAACTTGGACGACACCTTTGCTGACGGTATAGCATTGCTTTCAACAACACTAAAAGGATACTTCTGGAGCTAACTATGACAACAGCCTACCTCGACATAGACAACAACGTCATAGGAGTCAGTAGTGTTTTCCGTCCACTGGAGATAGCTCAAGACGTAAATCCTAGTATCGTAACTGTGGTTGAAAATGCCCCAGATAACGTAGTCGTCAAAGGAAAACGTGGAGCTGTACTGTACCACAAGCTTACAGCAGGTAATGGTACAGATATTTCTCATTATACGGAAGTCACCGATCTCGATGACTACAAGAATAATCGTATCCAAGAAATCAAGATGAACACGCAAACGTTAGAGAGTCTTGGCTTCCTATATGATGAGAGAACTTTCTCTATGGATACAACCTTTGCTTTTGTGTATAGCAGCCTACTTCTTCTGGATGAAAAGAAGGCTATAACTTATCCATTTCCAATACAATGCCTGAATAGTACCACCTACTATGTCACGGATAGAAGTTCCCTACGAGAGTTAGTAGCCTCAACCGCAGCCGCCATCTTAGAACTTCAAGAATCAGAAAGCCAGCTAAAGTTGGATATCCTGGCTGCTTCAACCAAAGAAGAGATTGACGGTATAGTTGACAACAGAACACAACTGGGCAGCCCAAATACACAAATCGTCTCTATCGCGGACTTTACTGCTAAGGGCAGCTACGAAGCAGAGGACCAACAGCAGACTAGCACGACGTCAAAAGTTCCTCGTGTACGTTTGGTCCTCACTGCCAACGAGGTACAAGAAAACAGCGTATGGGATTTAGACTGGTCATTCGAGTACCGATCGTCAACCTCTAATGCCACAGCCTATAGCTCCGTAGAGGCTGATGGAAGTGAAATAGCTAGGGACCATACCGACGGTGAAGAGTGGACGAGCAGTGTTGGGAAAAAAAAGCTTACTTTGACCGAGGGTAGCCACACCTTCAATATCTCTTACTGGTCGAGTTCAAAGAAGTACGCAGCAACGATCCGGCGCTTACATATCAAACTAACACGGCGGAATGAGGTATAGGCATGGCGTCTACAAATTATCCCAAGAACATCAACGTAGCCAACTTTGCCAATGGTATTGTAGATGCGGGGCGTCTCAGCTTCGATATTGAAAATTACATCAGGTCTTCGGATCAGCTCTCTATCACTATTGTCCTAGACTCTGTAGACATTGTGGTCAATGAAGAGAGTGATGACATTTGCAATATCTGGTTCAAGGCAGACTTAAGCACTGATGAACAGTCTATGTTGGACGCTATCTGTCTTGCACACACAGGAGACGCTCTTCCAGCAGAGGTCACATCAGTCACCCTTGAGCCTACGGGATCGAATCTCAAAGACCTTCAAGCTGTTGGGGTTAACTTTGAAGCTGACTTGAATACGTCAACTGAACACCTTGTTGGGTTTGCTGAGACAAGAGAAGTTCAGGGTGTTAGTGTAGAGCTTAAGAATCATATTGCTGGTTTTAACAAGGATTCGATGGAGATCGCAATTGTGGCTCCAGATGGGGTAGGAGGATGGGTAGCGGTTCGACATCTTGTTAGAGGAGAGGAGAATTACAAATCTCCTGTACCACCTTCAGGGATTACACATGTTGTCGCTGAGGGAACAGCAGCCATGCCGACGATGTTGCGAATCCGAGTTATCTACCACTCCACTGCTACCACTGGGGAAAAGCCCTACATCTATCTCCTATTCCGAACCTGGAAGTAGAGACATGTCATGGCAGTATACTTATGTTTCGGAAGTCAGCCGTACAACCTGAAGTCCTGGCTGATCCGGAAGCTCACCAGAGGACCCTATTCACACACCTGGATAGAGTACGACTCGGACACCTGGGGAGCCAAGATGGTTGTTCATGCTCAACCTTCTGGCATTGTTGTAGAAGCTCCAGAGACGGTTTACGAAGAGTATACCCTCATGAAGAGGTACCAGTGTACCTTCTCCGGAGCGGAGGAAGGGCTGAGGAAGTGCTACGGTTACATCGGCAAGCCCTATGACTACAAGGTCATCCTGACTCATATGTTCTTGCTGATCCTCTACTACATGGTCCCAATCAAGAAGTTCCGGGATTGGCTCTGGACGAAGACCGTCACCAACAGCAGTGCCTACTCGTGCTCGGAACTCGGAGCACTTCTCCTCCTGAATTCAGGGTATTTCCCTGCACAGGACATGGATCCTGAACTGGTGACTCCAACAGACCTGTCGCAGTTCTGTAGCGAGCGCCCCTTGGACTTTCTACCAGAAAAGGTCTAACTCATGGCATGCTGCCGTCGATCCCCGAAGAGTACTACAATACTACAGCAAGTAGCTTCTAAACGACGGTCAGTGGGCGTTATAACCCCCAAGCAACCCCTGTTCAAACCTGACCGTCGAGTATCCCCTACAGCAATGAAACCCAGCGCTTCAATCCTGTGTAAGCACTTCGAGAAGAAGGGCGCAGAGCTTCTTGTAGATGTGACTCCGGAGCGGAAGATCCTCTTCCAAGCCTCTGGAAGCACGTTCGATCTAGAGGAGAACATTGAGCTTTATGGATGCACTGGAAAGGTACCTACCTTCGTCAAAGCTATCAGGCGCAACCTCAACAAATTGGAGGTAGCCCCTACCTCCAAGAGGATAGCCCTAGGGGAGCTACTCGCTGCTACAATCGAGCTTCTCAAGAAAGAAGCATGAGAAGGGTTATTGTGTTGTAGGATGTAACGTGTCTCTCTTTTTGTCTGGATTTGACTATGAGTAAACCATCTGCGGCTCCCGAACTCGAACCTGTTGACACCGTTGAATTCGACCCTTGGGAGAAGGTTCTTGACGCTCTCACGGAGCAACGGCAAGATGTAAAGGACATAAAGAGGCAACTCAAAGTCCTCAACACCAATGTCGAGCTGGTCAGACAAGCCTACGTCGATGGGGCACGACGACTCACCCTCCTTGAAAACGAGTGCCCCAGACGAAACGGCACTTGTCCCACGAGCATGACACCTATCCCTACATTATCCGACACGCTGTCTGATGACACAGAGATGGTTCAGTCAGACCAAGACTCCTGATAGTCCGCCTCCTCCATCCTCCTTCTCGTATTCGGATTGTGTTGTCCGGTATGATGACGCTCGTTCCCGCATCCCAAACAGGAACATGGCTGACTCGTCCTTGCATGGAAGCCTAAGACGACGCTCTCCAGTAGATATTGATTCTGAACGTAGTTGGTGTACTTGTCGGGTTTCTTCAAGAAGTCAAGTAGATAGTACCCTTGACGCAAACGAACACGATTCTTAGCTCGCTCATACTGAGCACGACGCCAAGCGCGACCACGAACGGGATAGGAACACACGATGGAACCTCCTTTAGGCTAGCATCATGTGTCCTCCCTTCGTCGAGCTTTGAATATTTCCTTCGATGAAATCATCTTCTTGCCATCAGCGGCTTCTATGATGTCCATCGAGGGGTAGAGACCTGCACGCATCAGTGCGATTTCAGAGGGAGACATCTTGGACAAATCTTCTCCGAACTCCTCTTTGATCTTCTCAACGAAGAAGTTCGTTAGGTCCGCGATGGCTTGCAGGTCATCCGTCACGATACTTGTAGATACCCTAAGATAGAACCGGAACTTCAAGAATAGACATGCCTATACAGTGGATATCCCTACCATCCAACTCTACAGTCCTTGGGTCATCCCCATCGTCAGGATACGCAGACAAAGGCATGTCTTTTAAACGAGGTTTCGGCAACAGTCTCCACCACGCTTCCAGCTTTTCCCTTGACTCCGACACACGGACCGGGAAGGTCTGCCTTGGGTAGAAGTCCATCGACTCTCCAGGAATCTCGCCTACAAGTACATACATCCGATAACCCCTACAGCCACTCCTCACCGTCTTCGACAAGCGGCGAGATCTTCCAATCCACAACGACCTCATCGTAGCAAGAGGAGCAGAGGTGTGCTAGATGGACTTCCATGTCCTTTCCGGAATGATAGCCCCAACTTGCGCGAATCTCGGCGAACTCGAAGTTCATCTTGGCTTCGTCCTCTGTGCTCTTTCCACACTTGTTGCAGATGACGTCAACCACTACGGTCTTCAAGACTTCGCGATCTTCGGTTTTCTTCATGGATTTCTTTGACTAGATTTTTGTTGACATGGGAGCGAGATTCTTGTAGTGTGTTCTCAGTTGGTTGGAGGAAAGCATGGACACCGTCACGACAATCGATGGAACTGAATACCCCTACGAATGCGCCTGTGGCGAGACCTATTCCAACATCGACGCGGCGATCTGCTGCCGTAAGTGCCGCACCTACACGAATCAGGGCTACTGCGACGAGGTCATCGACCTCCGTCACGGTGGTATCGTCTGGACCTCCAACGTCGTCTACGATTGGGCTTGGGAACTCTCCGGAGCCCAAGGCAAGTGGCCGACTCTCGCAACCGTGTGGAACTAAGCGGATCTATACACCAGGAACAGATTCTTGTAGTGTGGAGGACAGTATGAGCATAGAACGTTACACCGACGCCCCTGAGTGCTACGACGGCTTCGGTACCCAGACGGTTCGCGAGACAGGGCGCTCCACGAAGCGCGGTCCCGTTCGTGTCGTCTCCCTCGTCCCCCGCCATCAGAACTGGCAGGAGATGCGCTACAGCTCAGGTATGCACCTCTGCATGGACCAAAAGAAGTGGGACGACCTCAAAGACCTCATCACTGTCTGAATAGGAGCATGACATGGAGAAGCATTACGTTATCGAGGAGCTGGAGAAGAAGTACGCTCCCTTGTGGTGGCACCTACAAGGATTGACCTACACTGCCTCTGGGTATGGGTCAAAGATCCCTACCGACCACAAGGTGCGGTTGCCTGGAGACTCTCGCTGGCGTCGAGTGTACCATACGATCTGGAGCAACAGCGGCACCTCCTGGGTCCAATACAAAGGCGAACGGATTGTAATCCGGTAGCGGGTTTTTCTTGACAGACTGAAGCGATTCCTGTAATGTAGTCTTTGTCAATTGGAGGACATCATGGGTTGGAATGGTCTTCTTGGAAATAACGGTCGCGTCAATCCCTCGGATGAAGAGGTGAAGAGAAACCGCGCCGCGAAAGCCCGGAAAACGGCTGAGGCTGAAGAGCTGTTCTCTCAGCCCAGACCCGCTACAGATTGGGACCGTATGCTCCAAACGGCAGTGGAAGAAGCTCAAGTCGATAGCGACTGGCATGAGCCGAAACCTGATCCCACGGACGAAGAGATCGCGGCCCTTCTCGCTTGGTTTGGCTCCCGTGACGAAGGCATGTCCTACTTGACGTCATTCCTCGCCGAACGCGGTTGGAATACTCTTGAAGACCTCTGGACGATGCGCGAAGCCCTTCTCATCGTTCAATATCAGTACCTCTCTGGGAACTAACCAAAGAGCTTCACGTAGGGAAGAATCCCGCTCTCAATCCTCTCCTTCGCTATCTCAGCATACTCAGGGTTCAGTTCTACCCCAATGAAATGCCGGTCGTTCTTCACGCACACCAAACCAGTCGTTCCTGAGCCGCAGAAGGGGTCCAGGACGGTCGCTGGGACAGGAGTAGTCTCTTCGCACTCACAGGTTCTCCACGGAGCACCACAGGAGGAACAGACGCCTTCTGAGCTGGTTCCTGCCCGTATCATCGGAGTGATGAGGGCTTCCGGAAAAGTGGCGAAGTGGGAACCCTTGAAGGGCTGAGGATTGACATGAAACACGTTTGTTGGGTCCTGCTCCTTCAAGAAGTCACCCAGGATATCAGGGTGGTTTTCTGCCAACCACAGAGGAAGAGCAGTAGAATCCTCCACATGCCAAACGGATCGCCTGTTCCGCTTCTTGTACAGGGTCTCGCACTTCTCCTCGGAGCCAGGACCTCCCTTGCTAATCTGCTCCTGTCTCTTGAAGTTGTTCCCAGCTGCGTGGTCGGAGACGGCGTCTTCCTTGATCGCTTCGTGGTCGTAGAAGTAGTACCTACTCTTAGAGAACATGAAAACATTCTCGAAAGACCTTGTACAACGATCTCGAACCGGTTCAGGCATACAAGAACCTCCACGATAGTGAGGACCAGATATGCCTTTTGCCCATATAAGGTCTTGCCTGAGATAGTAGCCAGCATCCCGTAAGGCAAAAGCAACCTTCCAGGGTATACCTATCAAATCCTTCGGTTTGAGACCAAAGTCCGAGGCATCTACTTTGGCCCATCGTTTGACAGTCTTTTGTCCCTTCTCGTCACCTTTCCCTTTACGGCTTTCCCAATGCCCATGTCCCTTCGCTTGTGCATAGCTGTCACCTAGAACAACAAACAAGGTCCCATCATTCCGGAGGACGCGATGAACTTCCTTGAAGACCTCTACAAGAGTCTGTACGAAAGCCTCTGGAGTGTCCTCCAGACCTATCTGTCCGTTAATATCGTAATCACGCAGATTCCAATACGGAGGACTCGTCACACAGCAGTGCACAGACTGGTCAGGGATCTCCCGTAGCTTCTCTTTGGCGTCCCCTACAAGAATCTCGTACCGACTTGTCATGGACAAAGGACCACACAGGGACGGGCGTCTTCCCGCATGTCGTCCTCTGTGTAACCTTCCTCCTCCAGCTCTTCTGTGAGCTTCAGGAAATGAACCGAAATCTCGTAGCCTTCTTTGAGGTAGCCTTGGTCTGTGGATACAGCATACAGCTCCCCGTAGGCATTGCCCTCAGCATCAGAAGCAACGAGAACGACTGTGTTCTCATCTACAGTCTGGAGTACTTTGATCAGCTCACCTGCCCGCATTTTCATACTCTCCCCAGAGGTCTATCCCAGCTTGTAGACTTCCCCATCCAGCCGGGGGACGCTGACCGAACTCATCAGGCACCTCACACCAAGAACTGCCCACAGGCAGCCATGACCTCGCTACCTGGAGATGTCTGCACCTTCACCCTCGGAAGCTCCTTCAAGAATAGCTCAGACACCTCATCGAACCGCTGTGATTCAGTGAATGGCGACCCTGAACACTGGTTGTAGCGGAGCAGCCGCAGCTCCAGGTCTGGACGTTCGGTAAAGAACCTCATGAGCTGCTCTATCTCCTCTGGAGAGTCGTTGATCCCCTCGAAGAGTAGCAGGTGACAGATGAGGGAGTTAGGCACCTTCCAGGAGCCTCTCAGGCGGTCCAGACGCTCTTGAAACCTGCTTCCATGCTTCCCCATGAGGAAGCACCTCGTCTCCTCGTTCAGAGACCCCAGAGAGATGAATAGGCGCACCAACGGGCGAGTCCTATCCTGCTCATTCTGGACTTCCGGAATCGTCTGGACTTCCTTTACGAGCATGTCCAGGAGGTACTCTGGCATATTCTTGAAGTCGTAGTCAGGGAAGGAGGTGCCGACATCCACACAGTCCAGCCCTGTAGCCTTCTGGTGGTCTTTGAGGACACTCCGAAGAATCGAGGAAGTGACACAGCAGAGACTGCCTATCTCTGCCAGGGGCTCTCCCATCCCCATCCAAGCCAGCTTGACCTTCTTCTTCGTGATCGCCCGCCGATAGGTCGTCGCGTAGCTGATAGCATGCGAGAGGTTCTCTTCGATAGTCCACGGTTCGATCCGCTGGTACTTGCAGCCCTTCGTAGAGAGCATACAGAACTTGCAGTTCATCTTGCAACCGTAGGAGCAGGAGGCGAAGACGCTGTACTTCTCGCTGGCTTCGGATCCGAGACCGGAACAGCCACCAACGTCTTTGATAGCCGTCTCTGAGAAGTCAGAGTGAATGAACTTGTAGACGGACCCGTCTTTAGTCGTCTTGACTTCCATTCGTATCTCCTTCTGGTGCGTCTGTCGTACATTTCTCACACAGAACAAGTCCCACCACATCTACGTGTTGGTCGATCAGCGTGCCACATCCAAAACACGCGCGGGTATGAATGCTTGCTGCCTTCCACGAACAAGACCGGGGACGTTCTAGGGCTCTCTCCTGCTGTAGCTGTCCCAGAAGATACTCAGCATGCTCCTTCGGATTTCCTGGAGGAAGGTCATAGACAAGGATGTTCAAAAGCTCAAACAGCCGGTCTTCATCCATCAGTCTACGCCCATCTCAGGTTCAAAGACCTCCACTTCCGTGCAGGGAGGCTCAGGACCCTCATCCACTTCAAGAATCTTCACGATCTCAGCCGTGTAGTTGAGCTTCTCAAAGATGTTCTGCACATCCTTGCGCGCCTTCAAGAAGCTCTCAGCCTGTTCCTTCGTATCGAACAGGAAAGCGTTCTCCGTGTTGGTCAGCAGAGCGACCGGATACTCCGGATATTCTCCGAGATACCTCATGCTCGCTACCGTATTAACAGGATATGTAGCTGAAATTACGAACATTACTTCGCTCCTCTCGTAACTTTCGTTAGGTCTAGGTACTCTCCATCGCGCACCAGAACGTGTGTGGGGTCGGAGATGACCAACTTTGCTCGGATGTCTCCTTCATGGACGTATTCCGCATAGTAGACTCCATCCTCATACGTCAAGTAGGCGAAGCCTTGTGCGTTTGGGAGAGTCTCGACGTATAGAACGCATCGCTTTTTTGGCATTATTTACCTCACAGGCATGAATCGAAGAGAATCGCTCCTACGACTAGCCCAACAAAGATGACCAGAACCCCGTACTTATCCCACCAAGGCATCAGTTCCACACATGCCCTTCTTGCTTCGGCCAAGCCACCCCGTCCGTGACCTGCTGCTCCAGCCATCCCCAGATCTCCGTGAACTCTTTCTCAGTGCGGTCAAAGCTCTTGCAGTTGCCATACTTGAAGCCAATATCGAAGTCGACAGCCAAGGGCACGATCATCTCGATACCGAACATCTCCTTCAAGCATGAAGTATCCATGAAGATACGCTCAGCCGTTTCGATGTACTCACGGAGAGCATCAGCATCGTAGGGGATCTCCGCTATGATGGAGTCGTGAACCAGGTTGACGATCTTCCAATCCTTGCCCTTCGCTTCGATGTACTGCTGAAGTCGGATACCAGCTATGAGGTTATAATCCGAGCTGGCAGCCTGGATGGGGGAGTTGCGCGCTTGGCGATTCCCACGTCCCGCGTTGCCTTCAGCGTACTCATGAGCGAGATGGCGACGTCGACCCATGGGAGAGGTGACATACCCCTTCGTCTGAGCAGCCTTCTCAGCCATAAGCAACCAGGCGTGAACGTCGGGGAACTGTGCGAAGAAGGTGTCCAGAAGCTCCTGAGCCTTCTCAACCTCAACCCCAAGGTTCTTGGCGAGTGTCTTGACATGCTGCCCGAACATGATCCCGAAGACGATTCTCTTGGCGTCCTGTCGCTGGACAGACGTCACGTCTTCGATGGGAATCTGATGCATCAGTGCAGCGGTCTGTCTATGCACGTCGCACTCGAATTTGACTCGCTTCTTGTTCTCCTCTGTTGGATTCGCTATGTACTCAGCCTTGACCTTCTCCATGTTGCGGAAGACCTTGGCGTAGTTCTTATCTTGTGCGATCTGGACAGCCCATCTTACCTCAGATTGAGCTACGTCCATCTGGACTAGTAGACGCCCATGAGGGACGCAGTACATGTTCTTGACGGCTTTCCTAGCCGCGACTGTAGCAGCGAGACGTCCCTTCCCTGGAACCTGCTGGAGGTTCACCTGCTCCGAGCTTGTTCTCCCAGAGGTGACACGGCACGAGGTGAAGCTAGAACGCATTCTCCCGTCTGCACACTCCCCATCAGGACCTTCCCCATGGATTCGAGCATTGACGCTCTTGGTGTAGCTGGTATCGAGCTTGTAGAGCCCTTTGTACTCGTAAACGAGGTCGACGATGTGCTGGGTTGGAGTGACCTCCACGTCCTCTGGGAGGTCGTCGTCACTCTTGTTTCGCTCGAATAGCGCGGTGTTGATCTCTGGCTGCGGGATCTCCGCTCCTGTGATAGGGTCTATCTTCGGCTTGCTCCATCCCAGAGGCTCAATCTTGAGCACATCGATGAGCAGAGTGATGAGACATTCTTTCTTGTCTATGTCCAAGACCCAGGGACTACCAAAGAGACCTGCCATCCCCGCAGCCTTGGTCTTCCCAAGGTGGAGAGTATTGGCTTGCTGGACCTCTGGCAAAGAAAACAGCTCCTCCTTGATCTCTTTCATCCTCTGCTTGATCGGAGACAACTCCCCACAGAGCATACGGAGATGAGGGACGTCAATCTGGAAGCCGTTGCGTTCGATAGACTCGAAAGCGCAGATGAGCGGTCCGTGCATGTGCACATTGAAATTCAGGACACGCTCTCTTCCTCCCTCTTCCTTATCAGCTACGTCAAGAAGCGCGCGTGCCAGCCGATGCGGCACATACCCATCCATCGCACAGTACTCTCGGAAACCGGTATCGAACAGGGAAATCTTATCGAAGTCCTGTCGCTTCTTCTTCATACCGGAGTCCTCGAACTTCGTCCATCCGATATAGTCATTGGCTAGCTTCGCCAACGACATGGGCTTGTCACTCTTTGGAATTCGCTTGAGACGCTGCTCGTCCACGCAGTGCGCTAGGAACATCGTATCCAGCAGAGAGGCGTTCAGCGGCATACGTGCCGTTCCCAGGTCCGGATGGATACAGGTGCGCAGCATAGCCAGGTCGAACTTGAGGTAGTTCCCTGTGACCCACTGGAAGGCGTCTGTAGGCGTCGTCAGCAGCCGAATGACCTCAGCCTGTACCTGTGGCAGTTCTGTCGGAGACCAAGGAGACTCAGGGTGCATGTACGGGATGAGTGTGGTGATCATCCCGTCATTGCAGAACTGAATCATGGACACTTCATTCTTGAAGCGATGAAGTCCCCCTCTTGTCTCCGTATCGAAGGCGAGAATCCCATCGATAGCAGGAGTCGTCAAGTAGCTATCGACTACCGTCTTGAGCTTCTCCAGCGTATCGACATAGAAGTAGTGACCGTCTTTGAGCCAATCGACACTCGGGTCTTCGTCTACGAGCTTCTTGGCTGTCTTCAGGACGTTAGTGTACTTCTGTGTCCAGGAAGCTTTGGCTGTGGGTTCGTGCTGACGAGCGATGAAGGAGGGGTGAACGTTGGCGAGATAGGTGACGCCATCCTTCTCGACGTAGCGACCTTGAGCACGGAGAACTCCCGCTGAAGCTAGCTCCGGAGCGAGCGCCTTGATTGCCGTCCCTCCGAGCATCACGACAACCTTCGGCTTATGCCGCTGGATCTCTTCAAGAAGATAGGGAACGCAGTGTCTCACCTCATCGGGGTTGGGAGTCTGATTACGAAGGGGACGGCACTTACAGACGTTCGCCAGAGCGTAGTCTCCGAGAATACCGGCTTCCTGCATGCAAGCACGATGAATCTGACCAGAGACCCCGACTAGCGGTCTCCCCCTCGTGCCATCTGGATGCACATAGGCGTCCTCGTCGGCTCCGAGAGCTTCAGCGACGAAGAAGATGTCTGGTTGCCCTTCGATCTCGGTTGGGCTATACCAGACGATGTTTCCTGTGAACTGAGGGTGGAGTGAGCATCCAGGGCAACACACCCGGTCCTGCTCTGCTCTATAGTCGAGACGCATCTACTCTCCTGCTTCCGAAAGTACCAGGGGTTGCTCTGATCTTTGACTGGTCTGGATTGAAGTTTGGACGACCCAAGGATTCCAGCGCATAGGGTTTTATAACCCAGCGCTAACTACGCGTTTTCACTCGGTCACCTTTCCGTGGGCGAAAAGCTGAGGCATTCGTTGGGATGATTCCAAGCGCTTTTTCCCGAGAGCGAACACTTCAGGGTCTTTCTCACAGACCCAAAAGCTACGCCCCAAGCTGCGCGCGGCTACCGCTGTGGTGAACGATCCAGCGAATGGGTCAACAACGAGGTCTCCGGGGTTGGAGTGCGCCTGTAAGATGATCTCATAGAGTTGTGTCGGCTTCTGAGCCGAGACGATCTTCTGATGCATGACCTCGGTCACGTCCGTCCACACATTGGAGCGTCTCTTGAAGGTGCTGTGTGGTTTGTACTTCTTGTTCTTGAGCACGTTCTGCGTCATCTCGGAATGCTGTTCAGTCAGGTAGGGCTTGTTGAAAATCGCAGGCTTCTCCCCGCGCACCAACCAGAGCATCTCCTCTCGGGTGAAGAGGTAGCGGTCAGCCACTCCGTAGCCGCGACTCTTCTTCCAAGTGATGAAGTCGCGGAGACGCCACTCCTTGAACTCATCCTCGACAGTAGCCGCGAACTTCAAGAATGCCCTGTTCTTGTGTGATCCAATCCCGCCCCACATGAGGACCGAACCTCCCTCCAGGACGAAGTTCTGGCACCCTTCCACGAAGTCGTAGAGGAATGTCAGGAGCTGCTTCTCATCCAGGTTGTCATAGTCATCAGAGACAACTTGCCCATAGGGTGGGTCAGCGATGACGAGGAGCGTCTCAGGAGGGGCCTGCTCGAAGAAGTCTCCACAGATAGTGGTCTCTGCCATCGTCTCTCCTAATCGTCTCTCCTACAAGAAAAATCGCATCTCTTGGGCGATCGTATCTACCAGTTTCTTCCCGCGCCTCTGGTTGGTCTCCAGCAATCTCTTCGTGAGACTCCCCAAGCCGTTGACGACCTGATTGTGGGTTCCATCGATCAGGAGAGCACGGTACATGACCTCCATGAGGAAGTCGAACCCCACCTCCGTACCCAACCACTGCACCACCGATGCTGCCACCGCCGCATCTCTCTGGCTCTTCGTCTGTGGGATATGGTCGTGGTCCTCGGAGAGAATGTAGTCCAGCGTTCCGTTCGGGTCTGGGCAGTTCAGGCAAGAGTCATTGCGGTCAGCCCACTCCTCCGCGAAGATCTTCTCGAAGACATGTCTCTCGACAGCCAGGCGATTGGAGTTGACGCCGACATGTTCGATCTCTTCCGGAAGCAGTGTGTTGCCGAGAACATCGTCTCTGGTATCATCGACAATGGTTTGAACGAGCTTCTCAACTTTGACGACAGCTTCCTGCCGACTGAGATTCCCATAAACGTTCTGCTCTGGGTTGCCCTCGCATGCATAGACGTACTCATTGATAGCTGCCCAGAGGTCTTCTGTGTTAATGCTCATACCCTACTTTGACTAGATTTTGAGCGCTATCCGCTTGACGTCTTCCGTCACGTCCATGTTCTTGTGAGCACAGACATCCGGCTTCGTCAGCCTCTCAACGATGAGGTCAGCGTAGTCCTGCTCAATCTCAGCCCCAATCCAACGACGACCGTAGGACTCACAGACAACGGCTGTCGTCCCGGAACCCATGAAGGGGTCCACCACCAAGTCTTCAAGATTGGTAGACATTGCTACCACGCGGTCCAGGATCTTCGTCGAGAGCACATTGGCTCTCCTCTCCATCTGCTTGAACTTCTTGTGTCGCACAGGAGAGATGTCCGTCCACACGTCTTTGAGAGATAGACCATCCGGATGAAGCTTGCTCTTGTGCCCACCGTAGTCCTTGACGGTCTCTCCGCACTTGCGACAGACAGGGATGGGTGTGCGGATCTTCTTGAAGGTCTTGGGAGGTCCCTTGGTGTAGTAGAGCAGGCTGTAGTGGGCCGGATAGAGCCTACCCTTGATAGGCATAACCGTTGTCATCTCGATAGCAATCCAATGCCTGAAGGTTAGCCTCTTCTTCGAGAGGTAGGCTCCAAGAGGCACATTCCACTTTGGGAGGTTGTAGAGGAAGAAGGACCCTCCAGGCTTCAAGATTCGTACACACTCCTTGATCCACTGATGACACCACGTCAGGTACTCCTCCTCTGGAAGAGCGTCGTTCGTCTGCGGTCCGTAGCTCTTTCCAATGTTGAAGGGAGGGTCGGCGAAGACAGTATCGACGGAGAAGTCATCGATGGTCGCAAGGACGTCTAGGCAGTCTCCGTGATAGAGCTTACCAAAGGGAGTGGTGTGGTAGGGGTACATGGTCATTCCTTCAGCACCATATCTCTCGTTAGCTCAACCTCCGACAGATATTTGCGAGCACCTTCGAGCTTCTTTTCAAGCCAGTTGCAATTATACTGCGCTCTCTCGACAGCTTCCTCTATACTGACTCGTAGTTCCTTTCCCGAGAGTTCGCACTCAAATACAGGCCCCTCAAAGACACGCAGAGGCGTGGTACGCTCCCGCATTTTAGCTATGGGAATCTCTATCGTGTACAGGTGCTTAAGCTGCTTATTCATCCTCTGCCTCTTCGGCTAGCCATCCCTCGATGTCAGTTCGAGCTTGCTCGATGCAGCCAGCGACGTTCGTGGACTCCCAATAGTAGCTTCTACTTGGACCGAGGACGTAGCACGCGAGCTTGAGAGTAACGGGCGGTTGGTGGTTCGGATCCGTCATCTCGAAGAAGGAGGGGAAGTGCACAGACACAGAGCCTTCGTAGCTCTTGCAGTGACCATCTCCTGCAATGAGAACCGTATGGACAGCATCGTGCACATAGACGATGAATTCTTGAAGGCTATCCATCCCTACAAACAGGTCTGAGTACTTACCCATTGTCTTCCTCTTCTCCCTCCTGGAGGTACTGGTCGATCTCCGCTTCCCAGGAAGCGCACGAGTCTGAATGGAAGTTCCTACGAGGTCCTTTCTTCTCCGCAGCTCCGCAGTCACAGTACTTCCGGACCAAGGCGTGATACTCCATCCAGGCGCGCTCCTTCTTCACTAGGGTCTCAGCGACGAGCTTTCCGAGATATGCATGCGTCTCAGGGTCATGGAGGTCGATGTTGTTCTCACGGTGGTTGAGGATGATGGTCTCGACCTCTTCCCCCTCTAGGACGAGCTTGAGTTCTATCAGCTCCGGTGGAACTTCCAGGTCAGCTATCGTCTGACTCTCGGTCTTCTTGTTCATCGTACTCGTCCAGTCCTTCTTCAATCACAGCTTGGTCATGGACCCGTCTCCGGAGTCTATGCGTGTGCGCTTTCTTGCTGCTACGCCAACGAGCTTGGCCCACCTTCCCGCGCTCGAAGCAAGAGGGTACCCAGCCGGTTCTCCACAAAGTTCTCCCGTACATCCGGGAACCGCGCATGGACTGGTCATTCTTGAAGCGACGTTTCATTCCAGCAAATCCTCTCGCATCTTCTCCGCATCGCGAATTAAGTCTGCCTGCACACTGGAGACATAGACAATGGGGTCCAAACACTCTCCCTTCTTACCTTCTGGGAATTTGACGATGAAGCGAATCTTGAAGTAGTCTCCGTCAAGACAGAGGTATTCGCCCAAGCGCGGCTCCTGTACTTTGAGGCTCCATGTGTCTCCGGAGGTGAGGTTGACTACCTCGTACAGCATCAGAGGTACCTCGTCGTTTCTCGAAGGGCTCGTTTTCGAGCTGCTGCCTCGTCTCTCTTGGTTGCCTCTTTGAGCTTCTCTATGTGCCCTTCAAGAATCGCAATCATGTCAGCCTTGTCGCTACAGCCAGACTCTCCATATTGCTGGAGAATCAAGCTCACGACGGCTTGCTGGTAGTCATCGTCTCCATGGTAGCAGAGTCGCCCAATGAAGCCGACGATGGCTTGCTGCGAGCAGTCTTCCAGAATCCTGTTCGGGATCTCACGAAGGTCGATTCCAACAGACCAACCGAAACTTGACTCCGACATCATACGTCACTTCCCTTTTCTCAGAATGTCGTGTTCGATGGCTTCGTACTCATCCTCCGCTGGAGGCTGGAGCATCGCTACCTGAATGTAGAGCTTGCGGATGTTCGCGAGCAGCGTGTAAGGGCTATATTGCGGGTACTTCTCTTCCTCAGTGGGAGTTTGATACTCAACCCCTTCGTCGTCCAGGATGTCTTCAAGAATCTCGCTATGATTCTTCAAGACGATCTCAGCGAAGAAGTTGAAGAGCCGTATAGTGACCTCCCAACTTTGAGCACCCTCGTCGAACCGACGAATGAGTTCAACGAAGTCCTCGGTCTCATACTGGTCCCACAGCATATCCCACAGCTCTTCACTGTCGATAGTGAACATACCACGCGTCGTCTTCGGAAGTGTTCTCCGTTTCATTGCATCCCTCAGTTAATCAGCCCTTGCTTCTTTTTCTGGGCTATCAGCTTTCGATGGTCAGCGGCTTCTTGCTCCGCTTGCTCCAACTCAAACAGAAAACCCCCTACAGAGTCGAGTATGTAGGACTGCTGCTCCTCATTCGGAGTAGCATAGACATCAGGACCTTCCATCTTCTTGCACCACCCCACCATCGCGTTCAAGCTGGAAGAAAGACGGAAGAATTCCGTGCTATCAAATGTCGGCTTCTTCACGAAGGACAGGAGAAGGGTCAAGATCGCCGTCACAAGAACATCGTCCTCGTCACGCGCCTCCAACAGCTCAACTATGGTCTGAATGAAGTTGTCCTCGTTGACATCATCAGCAAAGGCACGGATGATCTCTTCAGCATAGACTGTCGCGGGGAGATCTAGCTTGAGGTGCTTGAGGTCCTTCTTCATACCCTACTTTGACTAGGTTTCTCCGCAGACTGGACAAGAAAGGGCCTCACTTTTAGGCGCTTCCAGATGGTTGGGAATCTTTCCTCAACAAGTTCAAGCATTTGCTCGAAGGTGCACTCCTGTGCGATGAAGAAGTTCGAGTTGCTGTTGGGACGGTGGTCTCCAGACGTATCCCAGAAGGCAAGACAGGTCCAGATAGTGTCACCGCTATTCTTGTAGTGGAGGGCTGCGGCTCCTTCTTTGTATCTGTGGCATTGGTCTGGAGCAAAATTCGCGTCGATATTGTCGAAGGGACCTATCCGATTGAACGGAAGAGGGCGCTGATGCTTACACTGACTGACACCAACCTCTTGGTAGTGAGTGCAGTGTCCAGCTTTGTTGTCAGGCCACACACCGAAGAAGTAGACATCCAGGTCAGTCTTCATTGTCGTCCAATGTGAGAATGTAATCCCACTCGAAGGGCTTCTCTGCCTCTGTAGCGCACTCAGAGAGGTAGGCAAAGGCAGACCTACAGCAGTATTCCGTGAAGCGTGTTCCGTCGAGATCTTCACTCTTCACTCGGTAGACAGCCGATCCCTCGCAGCCGCACGAACACCTTCTCTCAATCATCGGAACCTTCCAACTTCCCGCACGAATAGCAGCAGGTTAGCCACCTATGCCCTTCTTTGCGATGGGTACCTGGAGCCCCACACTGCTCACAGAGAGTCTTTGAGCGCTCAGAAGCTCTTCTTACAATCATACCAATCTTAGACTGTAAGTCTTTGTCCTCACACTCAAAGTAGATATTCAGGTATCCGAACTTCTCTTTAACCTGATGGATGGTCACTTTCTCCCCGTTTGAAACAGAGTAGATATCATCCATCGTTCTATAGACGAGGTCTACCCAACCCTCTCCAACCTCATTCCAAGTTTTTCCTTCCCATACGATATTCTTGTATCGTTCGGAAATTTCTTGCAAATTATCAGAAATCATCGTTTCACCCTGTCTACAATGTGAGCCAAATCAAAGAAGGAGGACTTGACCTTCTCTTGATACTCCTCGTTGTAATCTTCCCATCCCCAACATTCTTGGAGCACGGTCTCATAGAGAAGGTCCCGCGCCTCAGTCAGGAGTTCTGTGGCCTTTTCGATGTTCTCATCAGCCCTTGTCTGCACACTCATCTCACGCTCTCTTTCTTCGCTTCTTCCCCTCTTTAGGCTGCTTCACCGTAGACCAGGGATTCTCGTAGTCGTACTTTTCTCCAAGGATCTTGAGATCATGGAGAAGACCGATCGGAGCGTCGAATCCGCTGAGCCCCTCTTCAACCAGCTCCATCTGAAGCTCTTCAATCTTCTTGAAGTCAGGATCATGCGGGAGCTTCGAGTTGGCTTCGGCGACGATGATCTCCTTGTCCTTCTTCTTGGCCCACTCCACCAGCTCTTCGTACTTCATCGCGCCACGGAGGATGCTCAGCAACCACTCTGCTTCAGGACGCTTGACGATGACCCCTTTGCCTTCCAGAATCTCGATCCCCATATTCATGAGACGACAGAGGTGGAGTGCATTCTTCGTGTCATAGCCGAACTTCGCTTCCAGCTTGGCGCGCTCCGGATGTCGATTCTTCTTCCACTCCTGGTAGCCCTGCCACTGCTTCATGGCATTCTTGTAGCGCCTCTCAGCCATGACAGCCTGGATCATCTCCTCGGAGACAGCAGTTAGGTCTTTGAGGACAGGAGCACAGTTCTCCGGAAGCTGAGCGCTCTGGACCATCCCCGTCCAGTCAATCCCATCCAGCTCATCCTTGGTAGACTGCGAGAGCTTGGAACCTGCTGCGGTCTGCTCTAGGAGCTGCGTCACAAGCCACATGTACGCGTTCATCTCATCAGCCCCAATCACGGAGCGGTGCTCCGGGAGACCAAAAGCTGACCGCTGCGGAGGAGCCTTCGGCGGATTCAAGAGATACTTGCGGTGCCGTTCGATCAGCTTGAGCTGTGCGAATGCGTACCCCGAGAAGGAATGCCGAGCCTTCAACGTCAAGAAGAGATCGATCTTGCTCCGAATCCTCTCCATGAGGTCATCCATGTAGAGGATGTTCCCATCGTCGATGGCGAACAGCTCAATGATGTTCGGGTTGCAGGTGGCAGCCAGATTCAAGAACTTGATCACGCCATAAACGACGATATCGTTGACCTTCTTGGCTTCTTTCTTTGGTTCGTACTGCTGGAAGCGTTGGTTCCCGTACACGTTCTCACGGTCGAGAAGGCAGATCCCACGAAGGTCGATGTCACTCACGGGAGTAGAGGTGCCGTAGGCGTGCGACCCAGCACGGACCATGTAGATGAGCTTTCGTTCCCAGACTGGATATTTTCGAGGCATGATCTACTTTGACTGAGTTTGTTGGAGGAGGAAAGACTAGGCGGCTTTCTTGGACGCCTCGGACTTCTTGGCCTTCTTCGGCGCGGCTGCCTTGCGGAGGAAGTCCGCAGCCTTCTTCGCCTTGGAGGCAGCTCGGTTGAAGATGCGCTTGTCTTTGCTGACAGCCTCGAACCAATTCGCCAAATATTCTGGATGTTGGCACTGCCCGTCAATCTGGAAGTCCGCGCCAACGAACGCTGCGGTCAGCTCCGCAACCAATTCCTCTTCGGCGTAGGACTTCGAGCCAAAGACGTTGTTGAGCGGTCGGTTGAGGCGGCTCTTATGACCGGTAGCGTGGGCGAATTCGTGAATCTGAGTCGCGTAGAAGTCTTCCGAGGACTTGAAGCGGTCAAGCTCGGGAACGCTGATGCGGTCAGTCATGCTGCTGTAGCAAGCGCGGTCTCCACCGAACTGGAGCTTGAAGCCGCAGCTCTTGTGGACCTTGGACAAGAAGGCTTCGATCTCGTCGTTACGCTCAAGCTGAGTCTTCGTCGCAGCCGGGAGCAATTTCGTGTACTTCTTGGGGTCGATGGTGGTCTGCTCGACGTTGTAGACGAACTGAACGCCGCGCATCCAGGAAGTGACCGTCTCTTCGTCGCCGTTATCGTCGAGGACAGGGTTGCCGTCGGAGTCGAGCTTGGTGCGCTCGTTGGGACGGAACCATATGACTGCCCAAGAGTTGTTGTACTCGTCTTCCTGAACAACTTCACCGTTGCGCGTCTTGCGACCCTTGACGTGTCCCCCGAGAGCCGTTGCCTGCTTCGCTGTGACCCAGAGAGGCGTATTGTAGCCGAGAGAAGACATGACGGCGCTGAGATACACAGCGTTTCCACCGTTGTATCCACGACCAGTACCTGCGTTCCGCTGATTACCCAACGTTTGCCAGGGCTTGACCCAAGGAGCAACGCCCTTTTCGAGCTGCTCAAGAATCATCTCAATCTGTTCCGCTTGGGCGTCTCTGCTGCGCTTTTTCATTCTGTCCTCCAACCAACTAGAAACACCCTACAAGAATCCCTTGTTCCTGTCAACACATTTCTTGAAGGTCAGATCTCTTTTCATACTTGAAGGTATCTACCTTCTTAATAGGGGCTGCGGTGGCGATTCTGGTTGACGGAGCCGCTCCATTCTGGTAGGGTGTTTCTATCAGTTGGAGGAAAGCATGGCGAACTATCAGATTTGGATCGGCGCATCCCCATCAGGTCTTCCCTTGATCGGAGCTGTTGAAGGGGCGAACAACGCAGACGTCCGAGAGCAGGTCTACCCATCGCAGATGCGACATCGCTGCGTAGCGATGGATGGCGACAAGATGGTTATCGTCACGCAGACCGAGGCTCGGGAAGGGAACATGGAGGTACTCTCCCACTTCCCCATCGCTGACGGGAGCATGTCTTCTCGACGGTAGGGAGATAGCCAGGATTTGTCTACTCAGTAGCCCTGGGTAGACGATTCTTGTTGACAGGGGTAGGGCATTCTGGTAGTGTGGTCTCAGTTGGTTGGAGGAGAGAATGGATAACGGAAGCATCACGACAACTTGCGGCGAGACCTTCTCATACAGAGATCACACTCGCCTAGCGAGATTGATTCACCTTCGCTTCGGAAAAGACATTGAAGCCGGGGCAGCGGCTTGGAGGAGGCTGATGCAGAACAGCACGACAGATGATCAGTTCGAGATGCTGGTCAACATCGGCTATCTCCACGCTCTGGAAGACAAAGAAGGAGAGCCGTCATGACATCAATTTTTGACAAGCTGGACGAAGCCGCAGATAGCGCCAGGAGCCTCGGAGAATCCAACGAGAAGATGGCACGAGGCATTGAATACGCTAGCGATTGCGTGCGTTCCCGCTACAATGAGCTGTGCGCAGTGCTGAGAAAGGCGAAGAAGCGAGCAGAACGCGAACCTCTGGATGCTCAAGAGAGAGCCCAACAGACCGAAGACTACGGCGTTGTTCTCGGTCTCGAAATGGCTCTCAAGATCTTCGAGGAAGGGGAGAACCATGGATAAGACGCAGAAAGTTCAAGACCTTCTCCGTATGGCCAAGAGCACGAGCGGAAACGTGCACGAAGCTCACCTCGCTGCCAAGCGCGCCGTCGAGATTGCCCGTGAAAACGACCTCGGAGGTCATCTCGTAGCACGTTGCCTCGTTCTCCAAGGCAAGACCCAGCGGCGGCTGGACCGCAGCCAACTCCCCTCCTACGCCTGACGCTCTAGACGGACATCATCTTCGTCCAACAGTCCACTATACAAGACATACGGACGCCCTCTACAAGAAGCCATATCTCCCGTCAACGGGAGATGGCTCCAGGACCCTTTTCCTGTAGCAGCTTCAACCTCAGTCTCTGGAAGAAGCTCTTCCCCACATTCCGGACAGTAGGCTCTATACTCCGGAGTCACTACTGGTCGGAATCCTACGGCGAAGTGGCTCATACCAAACTTTGACCAGTTCGTCCGGAAGTTATCTATCTTTGAGGAGATCTCCATGAAGCACCTTCCCGCTGTTCTCTCCAAGCTTGTCCTTGAAGGACACAGCGACCTCGCCACAGAGCTTCTCTCCTCATCCTCCTGTCCTCTCCGCACCAAAGCCTATGGAGGTCTCCCCTCGTCTGGAGGCTACGTAGCATGGACGGAGTACGAGATCGGGGCGCAGCGCATCGCTGAAGCCTCACACTGCATCCTCGGCTCCATGGGAGGGGACCACTGGTTTGAACCTGGTCATATCCGGGATGAGTTGGACCTGATTGAGAGGACCGTCGAAGAATACTCCAAGCGTCTCTACTCAGATCGCCTGCTCAACTACAACGATGACGACATCGAATTCGTCGAAGGCTCCGTCAAGAGCATCGGTAAAGCCTCTCCCAAGCTCAGAGCACGAGCACAGAAGCTCAAAGCGGAGGTAGAGAGACAGGAAGACATCCCACAGAAGGTCAAGACAACAGCGCTCTTGACCTACGATGTCGTCATTGAACTCACGAACGCTATGGAGCACAGTGTACGGAGTTGGCCGAAGAAGATGGAGAACGCCTTCCAGAATCGCAAACTACGGCAATCAATACGGAACCTTAGACATGCTGTCGATGCTATGGTTCGAGACTCCTAGTCGTCACTCTCTGTATCATCCGAAGCGGGGAAGTGCTTCTGGATGAAGTCCTCCGAGTAGCCGTCTTTCCTCAGATCAGCGACAACCGCTTCATGCTCCCGGAATCTATCTCCGTTGTTGTCCACTCCCGTCTGAATTCCACTGTAGGTAGTATAGATACAGGAGATGGGCAAGCCTCCGCCATCGACAGTGAGGAAAGGGTCGATCAGGATAGCTGCATCGGGGCAGCAGCCACAGGACCGACGTCGAGATACTTGAAGACCCGGATGAGAGGTGATCTCCTTCGTGTAGAAGCGCTCATTCTTCCAGCGGTCTTCACCTCGCTGGAGGTTCGGATACGTCACAGCCAAGTCTCGTAGCTGCGCGAGCTTCAAGGTCGACTTCTCAATCGACGCCTCCAGGGAGAGGAGGTGCTTCTGGATCTCGCTCAGCTCTTCTTTCTGATCCTGTTTCATACCACGTTCCGTTGCTTCGAGGGGCGACGTCGTATTCTCTGAGGGCCTTTAGGTCCACGGGGAACACGGGGAGCTTCCACCCGTCCCAAGAGGTCCGAAGCATTGACCCACAGCTCCTGCTCTCCTGGGATCTGAACGCTGTATCGTAGCTCTGTTCTCCCCTTCGAGTTGGGCTGTGCCTGTATGGCCAGCAGCACGCCTGTGCCCTTGTTCCGAACACGTACCATGTCTCCAAGCTGATAGTCTCGCACGGTCAAACCTCCATCTCTCTACTTTGACTGGATTTCTGGTCAAAGTACAATGCCACTTTTGTTATAGGAGACGGAGGGTGCCCCAAACTATAACAAATGTGGTAGGTTATTAAGGAAGTAGAAGGGAACCGGACGGATGAGACTCTCCACACGCACACAATCCAAACCAACCCCTGAACGCTCAGCAAGACAATTAGCTGAACGCTCAGCCGTTGGACCCGTTGGATTGTCGTTTGTGTTGGAGAGACCCCATGTGCCGTATCGAAAGACTCGCCGAAATCGCCCACCGGGCAGCCATCCAGGATACTGACGAGGGCTGCTCTTTCCTCCTTGGAGCTGTCGTAGCCAAGGGCAGCCGCATCCTCGCAACCGGAGCTTGCTCCACGAAGACGGACCCCAAGAATCCGAAACTGCAAGCGAAGACGGAACGTTGGCAGATCTGCGCGGAGGTGCGCGCGTGCCTCAATGCTCTCAGGGGAACCGCATCCTTGAAGGGCTGCACCGTCTACGTCGTGCGTGTTACGAAGACAGGTAGTCAATACATGATGGCACGCCCCTGTGAGCACTGCCAACGATTCTTGAAAGAGAGGCGGGTAAAGCGGGTCTATTACAGCAACCAACACGGAGAAATAATAAAAATGGATCTTTTTCTTGACCCGTAAGTCTTCAAGAAGCTTGAGCTATCCAACTCTGACGACTGCTTGGTGGTCTTAGAGGGGGTTCCGCTACCCGTCTTGAAGTCGCATGTTATTAATTAGCTAGTACATTTCACTTTTAACAAAGAAAAGGGGCCAGCCATTTTTATTCATGACCAGCCCCTTGTTAGATGCGCAAGGTTACAGCCCTTCGCACCCTGAACAGGAAAGCAACCTTGACAAACTCTCCCGTCCCTTCTGTGGATAATATAACCACGAAAACGAAGCTCAACAGCTCAGAACAGAGCACTCTCATACGAGAGATGGAGCAATGGTTCGATGTCGGAGCGGCGATTCTAGGTGTCCGAAGGACCAAAGTCCCATGCAAGGGTATCCCTTGGCGCAACCGCTCAGACGGTATTGGCTACACAGAGGAGGAGCTGTTCACTCGTATCCTCCACAACGATGCTTCCGGCATAGCCCTCATCTGCGGTCCGACGTCAGGAATCGTAGGGATTGGCTGCGACACCATGGAAGGCGGGGAGCTGCTCCGGTCAGTCCTCCGTAACGGAGGTATCAACGCCATATCCTACAAGAGTGGGAAGGGTATACACTTCCTCTTCAAGAATACCTCCAGCCTCCCTCACACGTGCGCGAAGATCCTTCCCACCTACGGAGAGGTCGACATCCGAAGCGCTGACAGAGGCTACCTCATCCTGCCAGGATCGCTTCATCCATCAGGAGCCCTCTACGAATGGCTTGACCCCCCTCGCTTCAATCACGAAGGCAAGCTCTACCTTCCGGATGTCCCTTCTTGGCTGCTGACAGAGATCTACAACGGGAAGCACAAGAAGAAGATCTACAAGAATGAGGATGGTGACTACGATGGAGATCACCACTGGTGTAAGGAACACGAATGCAACGACCATCCCTCACTAGACCCAACAGAAGCTCTTCCACCCAGAATCCGCAAAGGCTTCTTCATGAAGCTCTTCCGCTTCACCCTACCGAAGCAGCGCTGGGAGAAGTTCACGAAGCACCCCGCAGCCGTCGACTGGATCATCCCAGGAGAGCCAATACGAGAAGGCGAGCGCTACTACGCTGAGCGCGCTATCGGAGGTCTCGTCGCGACTTGCTACGCCAACACGACCGTCGCCATCCGTCTCCTGGAGACCTTCCGCTACGTCTACATCCCTACAAGAAGAGACCGCGAAGAGGAGATGGAGATCAACCGCTACGTCGAGAGACTTTGCCGTGAAGCTCAAGACTCCCAATCCAATCGTGACTACAAGCATGAACCGCCCGACCCCAAGAAAGACCCCGAAGGATACGACCGATTCTGGTATAATGTTGACCGACGCAACGGTTATCTGGAGTCACTTGTCGTTGAATTCCATGAGAAGAAGATATGCCACAAACTGTATGGAGAAGCCCTTTCTGCTGAGGATTATGTACGTTTTTTGTTGTTGACTTTTAGATCCCGCCTCATTTATGTGAGTGTTTGGGGTAATAGCAAGCTCCGTACCATCTATGACTCTCTTCTTCTTCAAGAAGGTACTTCCTCTTCCTACTACACTCCATCTTCTCCCTCAGCTTCTTCTAACCGTGAGTATGCTACCTACAAGAAACATCAAGAACTCTTTGGTAGTGGTGCCTATGAGAAGCCTACGGCGAGTATAAGGGACCTTGCTTTGAGGACTACAAGTAAGAAGAAGTCGAGGAGAGAGAAGATACTAGCTAGGCAAGCTACGGAGCTACATAAGGCGCAGCGTGAGAGGAAGCGAAGATCCACACGACCTCCGAAGTTCCATAGCTCTCCTCCTGGGATGCATCTAGATCCTGGTAGCGTAGAGAAAGCTAGTAAAAGACACTTAGACATGATTCTTGTAGGGCAAGGTGAACTCACTTCATCTGGAGAGGGAAATGTCGTTGGACAAAGTCAAGTGACTTTATTGGGAGCTGAGAGCAAAGTCACAGGACTTTGAAAGTCAACTGACTACGGTACTTGTAGTCAGCTGGCTATGTGAGGATGTAGATGGACCTGGAGATTCTTGTAGTAGGTGGCTGTGCTTCTGTCCTGGCTATCACGGTCATGATGGTGGTGGTATTGATTCTTGTAGGGCTGTGTCTTCGCACGCTGCGGGAGATCCTGAAGCTGAACGAGCAGCACTATGGGACGGTGACGCAGTACGAAGACTTGAAGCTGAAGGAGTTCGGCAGCTTCAAGAAAGAGACACTAAACGAGCTAAGCAACATAGACTTCCACGTCCGGACGAAGTAGGAGATTCTTGTAGCGGCTGATTACTTCCAGAGTACAGCCATTAGTGTGTTGCCCTTGTGCTGCTCGATACAGAATATAGGCTTGCAATCACAGGTCTCACACCAGAAGTGTACCAGGATGCCGTTTCGACGCTCACTTGGGTTGTTCCGGATATCCCCGTTCTGAGTGACCTCTGTCTCCTCACCATCTTCAGTGGTTACGATGACGTGAACACCTTCTGTGGAGTCTTCGATCGTTCGGTTGAAGACCTCGACTTTGAAGTGGTGGAGATAGTCCCCCTCGCATTCTGGGCATTGTAGAAGCATCAGTTTCTCCTTCAAGTTTGATTTCTTCAGCTATACTACTTTGACTAAGTTTTCTTGTAGTTAGAGATAACCTCTACTATCCGAATCGCAGCGTCTTCGTCGTGTGGTCGAGGACTACACGTCCACCCCATGAGTCCATGTCTTCAAGAGTCGGCTTCGGTGGCACCCGTCGATTCCCCGCGTTTCTTGGGTCCATCCTGTACGCATCGGAGAACAGGGAGCATACGAGCCCTCCGATATACTCACCTCTGGTGACGGACTTGCTGATCTTCTCACTCATTCTTGTAGTAGCCTTTTCAACCTCTGCCTTGCTTCGTTTCATCCTGTCCTCCTGCCTCCCTAATCGCATGACGCACGGAAAAGCGGAAATGTGACAAGAAAAATTCTTGCCCCACTCTCTACCACGGATCTCTTGAGCGAAGTGTGCGCGAGAAAAGTCAACGAAAGTTAGTCAAGGTAGGGTAAGGAGATCTGAGCCTATGTCTTTGGATAAGTTCCCCTGCCGTCTGACCAAGTATGGGTTCCGTTGGGGACCTGTAGAGATCGAACGGAGGTACTCCCATCCGAACAAGGGAGCGAAGAGGGCTGTGTGGATACGCTTGAAGACGGCTCGTCAGGAGCTGACTGTGCACATCACTCCTACTGGTTTCATTCGGATTGGCGATGGGCCTCAGAAGATCGTCAAGCCCAAGGCTGTACCGAAGAAGTAGAGAAGAGGTTGGTACGATGACAGAAGGATTGTTGCTGGAGGCGCTGGCTTCATATCTTGAGGAGCGCGGTATTTTTCATAGCCAGGGTGTCTTTCTGGAGATGATCGATGCGGAGATCGAGCGCGTTCAAAAGTCTTTCAGGATTACTCCTGAAAAGAAGAAGGCAGAGAAGACGTCTCCGAAGAAGGAGAAGATGACGATTGTGACTCTCGACGGTCGTATCATGAACCCAGGAGAAGACGGAGACTACGTCTTGGATGACGAGGGTGTGCCACGCTTCAAGAATCAACGCCTCCACTATGACACCGTTGTGCAGGTCATCTGTCCCTCCGAGGATAGCCGTCGTGTCTACATCGGGAATCTTGTAGCGGAAGAGCCGTAGATGCTAGCCTACAAGCTCTTTCGTGTCCGGAAGAAAGGGACTCTCGGGTCTCTCTTTATCAACAGGCGAGCTGTGCTCCCCTTGGGACAGTGGATGGAAGCGGAAGCTCATGAGACCAAAGGCTATGCCTACCGTCCTGGGTGGCACGCTCTGGCGAAGCCTGTAGCGCCTCATCTTAGTCTGAAGGGAAGAGAGTGGTACCAGGTCGAGATCGACGACTACGAGGAGCACACGCGCCCTGAGAGCCAAGGTGGGAAGTGGTTCGTGGCTCAACGCCTGAAGATCCTTGGGAAGGTGCCTGATACAGAATTTTCTTGACATAGGGGACGGATTCTTGTAGTGTGGTTCTAGTTGGAGGGAAGAAACATGCTCGCACAAGAATTCGAGATGACGGTACGCGCAATTCAGACAGGTCAGCTTTCAACTGAAGACCCCAAGACGTGTGCTTGTCGTGGTGGCGGCTGGATTCTCACCGACTTCGATACTTGGCATGAGTGCCCTCTTCATCACCGCAAGGGCATGGCACACCCCGAAGACTGTTATCCGACTCCGTGGCTTCGAGTCACCGTTGAACACACGGACGGTTCTCCGTACTCGGGAGTTATTGGCTTCGAGCCTGATGGAGACAGAATTGAGAACAACGGTCCTCTTTACAACCTTCCTGAGACTGAGAAAGACGACCTAGAGAAGGCTCGTGGCGTAGCTCGTCGTCTCCGTGACCAGATTGGTCGCTACCAGGCTAAGGGCTACATCGCGGCGAAAGACATTCGTGTTCGTCTGGCGCGAGTGTGGGTCGATTGAGGGTTGACAGGGGTAGGGGATTCTGGTAGTGTGGTTCTAGTTGGAGGGCATGATGGATAACATGGTCAGAAACGAGTACGGAGTCTGCGAATCGAATCCTCTTCCAGAAGGGTTCCACGACGAAGATTGTGTGGCTATCGTTCCTTGGGACTACGCTGAGCTGGCGAAGGTCACCCGATTCCGCCTCATTTCGGACCCTGGATTCCCGATGTGGGACGTGAGCTACTGCATCGGACGTCTCCGCAATGGAGACAAAGTGTACGTTCAGCTTCCCTTCGGTCAGCTCTCGAAGAGGCGCTGGAAGACCGACTTGATTCATTATGCCAAGGCTGATGGCGTCTACGCCAAGCGGCTGGGCTTCTTCAACGCCGACGTCGTTTCCGCTCTCATCTGACTCTCTCCTCAGAAAGTTGTTGACAGTAGGTAGGGGATTCTGGTAGTGTGATCTCAGTTGGTTGGAGGAAAGCATGTACCAAGGAAATTCCCAGTGTCGTTACCAGAAAATGTACCAGGACATGGAAAGCTTCGATGGCAACCTTCGGAATCTCTCACGTCGTGCTCTGGAGATGATCTCTGACCGCCATCCCGATTGGGAGGCTTGGGCTAAGGCACAGAAGCTTTCTAATGAGGCTATGTCCATAACCTCCAGTCTCGCGGGGATTGTCCTTCATGTCGGGTCTGACGCCAATCTTCAATTTGTCTACAGCAGTGTAGATAAGTCGTTCGAGGAATGCTGTGCAATGCAGCGAGAAATCGAAGAGAGTCTGAAGTCATCTGGGCTGCTCTTGCCTCAAGACCTACCGTAGAAAGTTGTTGACAAGGGTAGGGGATTCTGGTAGTGTGATCTCAGTTGGTTGGAGGAAAGCATGTCGAACGAAAGTCTCCTAGCTCTTCACTACGCGCAGATGGCTCAAGAGATCGAAGACGACCAGGCGAAGATCAGCAAGGATGACTTTGACCTTGTAGTCGACTGCACACACTGGAGTGGTAAGCGCCGACACAAGCTGTCGGACGAGGACATGTTCCGTGTCTGGACGACGGCTAACGGCTTCGGCAAAGTCACCATCGAATACATCGCGGAGAAGCTGGAGTGGGACTGGTCGCATATCCGCGACTCAGATTCCACGGCGATTGCTGCGATAGCGACCTATCTGCGGGAGCAGGGATGCGACCGTCTGTAGAAAGGAGATGCCTTGAAACCTATTGAGACACTACTGCATTGCACGATGAAGAGGGACTACGTTGTTGGGCTCTCTCGTCAGAAAGTCCATACCGTGTGCCCTGGTATTGTCCCCGGCAAGCCGTGGGCGAGTTTGCTAACTGCTGCTCTCCTTTGTGTAGTCTCAGTTTTCCATATCTTCCACATGGTTGCGGAGAATGAAGAAGGTGCTCTACAAGCCTTGTTCTTGGTAGGTATCATTTCTCTCGCTGCCTTCAATGTTGACTCGTTTTTCCTAGGTCTTCAGTGGAAGCTGCGCGAGAAGGTAGGAGCCAACGAAACCTGCAAGGTTATCGTGCATTTGGAAGACGGTGACGAGAGGACGTTCTCCTTCAGATCGGAGAACATCTGTGACGTAGCGTATGAGAACCTCGCTGATGCGTTCGAGTCACAGTCTGAAGCTCGGAAAGACTATATCGAGTTCGATTACTACTCCTACCTACGAGACCAAGAAGCGGAAGAAGCAGAAGCGGCTGTGATTGCTGCTCAAGCCAAAGACCCCTCCTGAAAATCTAGTCAAAGTATCCTACAAGGAGTTCCTATGAGCGATGAAAACGACCGAGTGCTGTACGTTCTGTTGTACAGTGGAGAAGTCACACTGGTATCTCCAGACCGTGAACACACCATAGATGAAGCTAACTTTTCCGTCAACGAAAGGATCGGCGATCACTGGCGGCACGACCTTCCCTTGGAGGCCACAGAGAAGCTATGTCGGGAGATAGATGTAGAGGTGCATACGCTCAATGCGGAGAGCCGGATGGAGCTTCCTTTTCAAGAATGGGTTGACACCTACTACCGCGAGATGAAGGAAAACGAGGGGAAGCAGGAGGAGCGCGACTACAAGCGTTACCTGGAGCTGCATGAGCGATTCAAGGCTCGTCGCCGCGCGGAGAAATCGCAGTAATACGGGGTTACGTGTAGGTGGGACTCTCACCTTACCAAGGAGCATCGCGTGCCCTATCTACCCGAAGATTTTGAATTTACCGCATGGTCTGATGCTGAGGAATACTACCAGGACCTCGAATCCAGGAAGATCACCAACGTCGACCGTGCAATTCAATGGCTTCAAGATTGGGGAGAAGTCCGTGAGCATCTGGATTGCTACTACGATGATCTGTACCTCCGTATCCACCTCGATACCACGGACGAGGATGCTAAGAAGGCGTACCACACATACAACGAGGACATCTCTCAGAAGGAGTCTGAGTGGAACAACAATCTGTGTAAAAAGCTTCTTGGACTCTCGTTTCTCGCCGACATAGCGAAGATACCTGGCTATGACATCATCATTAAGAGCATGCAGGTCGCCGCAGCTCTCTTCAATGAGGAAGCGTTGATCATAGGTGGGGAGGAAGATACCGAAGCCTCAAAGTCCTCGGAGTTGCATAGCTCGTTGACGCTCCGCTTCAAAGGAAAGGTGCTCACTCTGGACGCTGGGATGTCTCACCTGGACTCCAAGGACCGTTCTGTTCGTGAAGAGGTTTACAGGAAGGTCGCTGCTGCTCGGAAGAGTGTCCAAGAACCTCTCAACGAGCTGATGACCTCCCTCATCGAAAAGCGTGTCAAGATCGCCAAGTTGTGCGGGCACGATGACTACCCTCAGTACAACTTCTTGGATCGACGACGCCTCGACTACGGAAGGGAAGATTGCTACGCCTTCCACGCTGCGGTGCAGAAAGAGGTCAAGCCTGTCTACAACAAGATCCATGAGTTGAAGCGCCAACGACTTGGGGTAGACACCTTTCGACCATGGGACCTCCACTGTGATGCTTATGGTGACGAGAGGATCATCCCCTACAAAGACATCCCAGACCTGTACACGCGCGTCTACCACATGCTGCGAGAGATCGACGAGGAAGCTGCTCGACGCTTCGTACAGCTCGAAGCCAATGACAGACTCGACCTGGAGTCTCGCCCCAAGAAAGCCCCTGTAGGCTTCCAGACGACCTCCTTGTCGAAGAAGCTACCCTTCATCTTCCTGAGTTGCGCTCAAGCCCTGGAGGACCTCTCCTCGGTCGTACATGAGATAGGGCATGCCCTCCACTCCTTCAAGATGTATCCCTTAGAGGTGTACAACTGGAAGATCCCTACCAGCGAAGTTGACGAGCTGGCTTCTACGACGATGGAGATGCTCGTCCTGGATCATCTGGAGACCTTCTTCGATGGACGAGATGACGCCAAGAGGGCAGCCAAACGAATCAAACTTGCCTCCTTGGATGAGATCTGTCGTCTGCTGACGTGGGTATCGTGCATAGACCGCTTCCAATTCTTCCTGTATGACTTCCCCGACGCTACACCAGAAGACAGAGATGCGAAGTGGATGGACATCATGGACCGGTACGATTCCGATGTCATTCAGTGGGGAGACTTGGAGTGGTATAGGAGTCTCCTGTGGCAGAGACAGAGCCACATCTTCGAGAACCCCTTCTACTATATCGAGTACGGGATCTCTCAGCTCGGAGCCCTCTCCGTCTGGAAGCGCTACAAGAATGACCCAGAAGAGGCGATAGCTTGCTACAAGAAGGCGTTGTCTCTCGGCTACAGTAGAAGCGTCCCGGAAATCTATGCAACGGCTGGAGCCCCCTTCGACTGGAGCCCCGAGAGGTTCCGCGACCTTATGCAGTTCGTTTTGGATGAGTACAAAGAGACAGCTAAAGGATTGTAACTTATGGCTAAAGCTAAGCTCTACAAGAAGAAAGAGACCATCCTACAGAAGAAGATCACACATACCATCCAACTTGATACTGTGATGAATGAACTTGTTCGCCGTATGAAGGAAGGCAACTTCAAGTTGGAGATAGAGAATACAAAGAAGTCCAGTGGGTCCACGTCCACACTAGACCTCCATCTGTGTATTGGAAGAGACCCTAATCTTCGGGTGGGTGGTCCTATCGTTCGGCTCACGACGGACTTGAGCGGAGATGACATCGCGAAGCTGCTTGGAACTGAGGAGATCGTCGCCGACTGCACGAGTGCTGATGTTCTCTGCGACGATAGGGACATCGTTATCACGAAGCTCGTCAGTGAGGAATGACATGAAAGCTCTAGAACGCTATGAAGCTAAACCTGCTGAGGGAGAGGAAGTCTCCTGTTGCAGTTTTAATGGGATCATGATGGAGGTCTACGACAAGAAGCAGGAGAAGGTCGTGGGGACCTTCCCTTGTGAGGCGGGCTACGGCACGCACCTCTTCCATCCCTTCAGCCACAAGGGCAAGGACTACGCGCTCTACTCACCGGACCATACTTGTAGCCGAGTGCTGGCTCTTCCGTCCTGTGAGGATGTGGATGGGGAGATCTCGCATTCGTTGGGCTTCTGTCCGGTGGATTTCTACGTACCGACTCTTGAAGACTTCCCGTACAACAAGTACCTTGGGCGTCCAGAGCCAGATGAGTATCCCTTCGGCTTTGTGTCTGGATGCATCTGGGGTGACGACAGGTCATGGAAGCTCCAGTTCGTTGACTTCAAGAATCTCGACGAAGGGAAGGTCACGTTCGACGACCGTCTGGGGTACTTCGTTCTCCCGCACCATCTGTCGATCAAGGAAGCCATTGCCGGTATCCAGTACGACCCGTCTGGAGAGAAGTACTCCTACATCAGCTTGGCGCAAGGGGTGGAGAAGTGCATCTACGACCAGGAGAAGGCTCCTGCGTACATGCTGGAGTCCAAGAAGGAGGAGTCGACGATTCTGGTAGAGGTATTTTTCAACTTCAAGAATGGAAACTTCGAGATCTGCAAGTACCTGCTGCCTATTGGTCCTCAGTGGGATGATGGGATTCTTGAAGACCTCTACTGTGCCCTCTGTGATGTGCACAAGCTGGAGGATCCTGAGTTCAAGGGACCGCTCTACACCTACGATGAAGAGGATGATGAGAATTTCGTGCTGCCTCCTCTCGACGAGGAGCTGAAGCGCTTCCACCATGAGATCTGTCTCGTTACAGGTCAGCACAAACCAGTCAAAGAGAAAGAGGATCTTGTCTATAATGCGTGGCTTGAGCATCGGGTCAACGTAGACAAAATAGTCAAGTCCCTCAATGCGTTCTACAGTATCGACGTGAACGTTGACTAAATAAGCAGCAAGAAGCTGAAGAGGTTGAGGACGATGAGTGAAGCGAACTGGACTTACCACTTCGGTGTGCCGATTGAAGTAGAGACAGAGTGAGGGTTATCTCCACCCATCTGACCAAGGAGTGAAGCTATGGAACAGTTCAAGATCAGTGATTTCTACGATGTCGAGAAGCGGAACGCTATCCTCGCCAATGGTGGTATGCCTGCCGTGCGTGCCTACCTTGAGAGCGTCCTGGCGCAGATAGAGGATGCGCCGACGCAAGAGGAGCGCGTGGAGCGCTTTGACAAGGTGTTCGGGCACCTTTTCTCCGCGACTCTTGACCATGAGGTACTCGCAGCCTACGTCCTCCAGAACAATCCCGGCGACATCCATGAAGGAGGTCTCTCCACTAACGTCATCCGCCTCCTCAAAGAGCTGGACGTCAGGAGAAAGAACGTGCCTTTCGCAGGCTAGGTTACTGTTGCTGTAACGGAGCTGAGAATGAGTGATATCTGTCCTGCCTGTGGGAACTACGAGAAACCATCGAACGCCAGAGAGGACCACGTGGGAAGCTTTCTCCAGTGGCTCGACCAGAACGACATCTGCCTTCGTCGTCTAGGTGACGAAGAGATTCTGGACAACGATGAGATCCTCCAGCAGCATGTCGATGTGCTGCGAGAAGAAGAGGATGACTCTGGCGAGTGGTAGCGGCGTCAGAACTTCAAACTGAAGCCGTCAAAGAGATGTATGGAAAATGATCCTGTACATCTCAAAGACTTCGTGAAGCGGTGGAAGGACAAGGCTGAGGAGCCCCATCCTTATGGGAAGAGCACTCGCACTGTCATGAAGCGGTATGCTTCCTTCCCGGAACTCTACAAGAATGACGATGGTGAGTTCCTTGGTATCATCGACCCGGAGAGCGGGGAGAAGATCGAAGCTCCCTGGAGTGCCTATCTGCTCGCTCTCATGGAGTACGGCTATAGTCATCTAGACACGGGACGTACATTTCTTTCTGGAGTGACAGAGTTCAATCCTCCGGGACCAGGGCCTGCTGGGTTCCCAGAGGCGAAGTCTATTCTTGTAGAGACCTGCAAGCCTCGTTGGGGTGGTGATTACTACTTCCAGACGCTGAGTTCGACGCTGGAAGGCGAGTACCGTTCTATCAAGGATGATATCTACACGCCTTGTTACATCGCGGCAATGCAGCAAGGAATGAGACTTAGAGATTGGGACAACGAGGTCAGTGACATCTATCCGGACAGAACTGAAGAAAAGCTGGCTGCTCTCCGGGAGGAGATGGGAGACTTCCCAGAGATGGTTTACGAAGGGGACTGGAAGCGAGGCAGCGAGTCGAACCCGATGCGCGGATACAGCGTGTACTACAAGAATGTGCGCTTCGCTGATGAGCTGACCTCCGACCAACTTGGTACCTATCAGCACTACCTCTATCTGAACAAGTGCCCTGGCTGGACTGGCGTGTCGATGAACAGGCGTTACGTCACGGAAGACAACGAGAATTCCTATACCTTTAGGACGGTCAACGACTCCTCTGGTTGAGAGATGCCATCATACTGGCTTAGAGAGTATGAAAGGTTACCTGGATACAACCATGCAGCTTCCTCATTTGATCGACGTCAAAACGAAATACTACAAGTATTCCGCACTTGGGGCTTTCGGTAACCAGCTCAACGTCTGGAGGACCGCTGAGGAGTTTGTAGAGAGCGGCTACGATGGGAACATCGGGCTTCGCTACGCAGGCTCCGGTTCCGGGGCTCCGTGGCTTGGCAATAAAATCCCATCTGACTGTGCGGTGGTCACGCGAGAGATCTTGGCGGAACAGGAAGGCTACAACAAGGACGACTTCGTGTTCTGTGAGGCTGCTCCAGATCATCTTCTCACGTTCCAAGGGGAAGTCCAGCAAGCGGTCGGTGGTTTATCCCTTCGCTACACCTACGAGAAGTGCAACATGAGACATGCCTTCAAGATTGAGGAGCTGCATGCCTCTGGTGTAGCCGCGCTCTATCTGATGCGGAAGCACCTGTCTCCAGCGAGCTACGACGACTTCCAGATACTCTTTGACTGGTTTCCTGGACACGTCGTCGAGTTCGCTAGCTTCTCTCTTCCGGTGGGGTGGGCATCTGGGCGCAACACCGTGGTGTGGGAAGTGCGAAAAGATGGGGTACCTCCTGGATGGCATGCGTTGGAGCGGAAGTGCCGTCCTGGACATAGAGAATGCCACGAATGACGTGGTAAGGAGTTGTCATGCACAGTAAGCTCAAAAAAGGATTGACAATTGGGACGATAGTCTTTGCTGTCGTTCTCGCTATTGTTGTCGCGGTTCTGCTCATTGTTGGAATCACTGGTCATGATGAAGCAACCTTCATGGAGGTGTGTCGGCACGGAGACCGGGTCCTGTACTTCGATCAAGGCATAGAAGGAGAGAGGTCTGATGGCGAAGTCGCATGTGAGAGGACTACAGAACCTCTGTGGACGAAGGCGAGCTTCCCGCTTACCGTCACCGCGCTATCGCATGACGGCAAGGTACTTCAAAGAGACCACGACGCGTGGCGGGCGATCGACCAAGCCCTGGAAGATGCCAACTCCCAATTTGGATTCCAAGCGTTTCAAAAGGTGGCACCCGGATCTCCAGCTACCGTCACCATCTTCTGGGGAGTCCCCTACGGAAACGGTCCAGCGGAGCGAGCCGAGGGCTACGTTAGCCACTTCTACAACAGGGACGGATCAACAGATCTCGTATCTGGTAATGAGGCATGCGACTCCAACGGGCTATGCGCTCACGTTGGAATACGTGCGATTGCATCCGAGCGCGTCAGTTACATCGTCTTGGTCCACGAACTTGGGCACGTCCTATTTCTCGGACACGACGACTACACAGCCTCCGTGATGTACCCTCTCTCCTTCGATGACAGTGAAGACGCTACAATCGTCAACTGGACGCGCTTCGTCGATGGGGATGTCGACGCCATCCAAGAGCGCTTCTCTAACTGACTTCAGATTATTCTAGTCAAAAGAGTGTATGCGAAAGTATACCTCACGAGATATCGGACGGGTCAAGACTGAAGAAGACCGGTGGTTCTACGCTGCTGGGATACCTCAACAGTTTTGGGCTGACGACTACGAGCTAGCTCCCTATCCCTTGCTATGCACTCAAGCAGACGGTTCCTTCAAGAATCTCTCCAGTGAGGGACAGCTCAAGCATTACAACTGGCTCATGGATGTCGAGAGGCTCCGGACGTCTTCTCTTCTTGCTGTTGTAGGGTCATCTCCTACAGATGCGAAGGCGATGGTCATTGCCTGTCGTTTTGCAAAGGTAGCGGTTCTCCAGTGGCTTGGTGGCGTGCATGTCTTCGATGTGGCGAGCTACGACGCTCCAACATCCAAAGATCAGGTTGTGGTTATGTATAATCTGTCGGCTACCGCCTACACCAATGAAAGGATTATGAAAGTCAAAGACCGCGTTCACGCCTATCAGGATAGAGTGTGTATTCTTGTAGTGGCTGGGAACCCGCATGAATATGCCACCAAGGTCCTCAATATTCAACCCAACGTCCTGTTTTACTTCGAGGGTAATCTGATGAAGCAGAGAGCGCTGTAGACCCATGAGTAAGTCCAATGATCGCCTCCAAACTACCGAAAACAGACGCTCTAAAGCGTTCCATTGTGGATGTCCCGACCCTCCTCCTGACGTTTGAATCCAAACCAGTCAAAGAAGGTACGGCAAAGGATCAGCCAGCGTTGCTGCTGACGCCTACTCCACGGAGCGTTAATGAAAAGAAACAAACCTGAAGCGGAGCTGGCAGCCCTCAAAGCTGCGCTTGATTCCCCGGATGAACGTATTAAAGCTCGACTTCTAGGAGGATTCCGCGACACTATTTTTGGATTTGAAGCCAACAGAGAGATTCATAAGCGAATACGGTTTCTTGTAGAGAGTGCGAAGCCGATCCCGACTAGCCCAATCATGGCGCAAGACGTCGCTCTGTCCGATGTCGCACGTACCATGATCTCTCAGCCTTCCATGACTCCTATCAATACGATGGAGGATGCGGAGGCTTTGCTCGACACACTGCGCACATATGAGAATGGACGTGTCCTCTTCAATACTCTCCAGATGACAACGGAGGAAATGGAGAAGGAGACGCCAAGCCTAGATGATGTCGTCACAGCGATGGAGAACACCATCACCGTGGTCCGGTCCAAGGACCAGCAGGAGGCTCTATTCCACTTCGGCAAGGGAGACAATACAGAAGAGGTGTTCCAACGCATCATGAACCCAAACCTGCAGCAGGTCTTTGTACCTACTGGTTTTCGAGGGTTCGACGAGGTAGCTGGTGGACTCGCGCGCTACAACCTCCAGATTGTCGCCTGTCACAGGAAAGGCGGGAAGTCCATACTGTGTCTTAACGAAGGGCTGAACATGTATCAGCTCGGTCTGTCTGGCTGTATCATCACTCTGGAGATGGGAGAGGAAGAGTATGGTGGACGCCTCTTGTCCAACATCTCTGGTATTCCCTACAGCAAGATCCGTCTCAAGAAAACGTCGAGAGCTGAAAGTGCCAGAATTACGCAGGCATACCAGAACTTCGTTCAGCACGGACTGACCAACAACTGTAGGCTCACGGTATGGCCAACAATGTCCTTGTCTCTCAGTGAGATTGGACTGCTTCTGAAGCCTTATGGGTTCGACTTCGTTATCATCGATTACTTGAATCTTCTCCGGTATGACGGCTCTCCAGATACACCGAAGCATCAGATCCTCAATGACCAAGCTCGTGACTGCAAGCAGCTCACAGGGCTTCTGAACTGTCCAGTCATCGCAGCCACACAGACAGACGTCACCAGCGGAAACATTCGCTACTCCAGAGCTATCGAGGAGCATGCGGACTACGTTTGGACGTGGACTTATGGAGAGTCCGAGGAAGCTACAGGAGTCGTGGAGATTGGACAGATGGTGTCTCGGCACACGGAGCGCTTCTCCTTCAAGGTTCGGGCAGACTATGAACGTATGCGGATGACGGACTATGTGGAAATGCCATCTCAACAAGAACAAGTCAATGATACAGAGGCGACCTTGGATTTCATGGATGAGCTGAGGTAGCTCAGATTTAGGCCCTGACGAAATTTAGGAGCTAAGGAGAAAGCATGCTGGTAGAGACAAAAGCTTCCGACCTGAAGGATAGGATCAAGATGATCTCGAACTCCTTGGGTCAGAAAGCTGACGGAGAGTGCTTGGTAACGGCGAGCAAGACTGACGGATTGACGCTGGAAGGCTTCAAGGATGGGACATACTTGAAGTGTACGCTCCCTGCTGAAGTCCATCAGGAAGGTGAGGTAGTCGTCAAATCGGCCTATCTGACGTCTCTTCGTCTCGGAGCCAAGGTACGGCTGACTTTGAACAACAACTGGCTCGACTTCCAATCCGGCAGTTTCCAGGGTCACGTGGAGACCTCCCAGGATGTTGATCGCTTCAAGGCGTCTCGTCCAGCGGAGATCATCCCCACTCCCTTCAACTTGGCGGCTGAGGACTTCGTTGAGTGCACGAAGCGCGCGTTCCTTCAACCGACTCTTGTAGGACAGCCCTACGGGATACGCTGTCAGTTGTACGGAGACGAGCAGAACGTCGAATCTCCAGTGACGCTGGCTCTGTCCTCCATTGAGTCGAACGTCCGTGCTGTCATCGCGAAGAAGCAGCTCCCAATCGTGCTTCAGAGGGAGCCAGGTACTTCTCACACGTTCATGGACGTGATGCTTCCTCCCATCCTCTGGAGTATCGTCAGCAAGGTGAAGGGGCCAATCCAGATCGGAACGGATGGGAAAGTCTTCCATCTGCTGTCGGCTGCTGTCGACCTCTATCAACCTCTTCTTGCATTCGAGGCTCAAGATATCGAGATGTGGATTGAGCAGCTCCAGAAGCCTCCGTCGGTATTCTCTGGGGAGCTTCATGCTGATGTTCAGACCTTCCTTGGTGGAATCAACCAAGCTACGAGCGTGGTTGTCTCTGTTGGGGCACCGGTCCAAGAGATCACTCTCGATTGTGTCGCCACTGCTGAGGTCCTGAAGATCGATGTGCGTGCAGCGAGCGGAGAAGCTACGAGTGAGCTTCCTCTCACTGCGGGACCACAGGGTGAGCTGAAGATGCAGTTGGGAGCCCGTCACATGACAGAAAGCTTGGGGCTGCTGGGAAGTGGTTCCGCAGAGGTGAAAGTATGGTCGAACCCGGCAGCAGTGTTGGTCTATTCGGGACCGAAACCGGAAGAAATCGCCGCAGAGACAGACCCGGAAAAACAAAATCAATTGCGGGGGCAGATGCAGACCTACTACATCATCCCGCAGATAGCAAAGGACTCCTGAGCGTCTTCAAAGACTCTCCTGTAAATCCGAAGAAGATCCAGGTCATCGACGACACCATCGTGCTGATGAAGGGATACGAGCAGCCACAAGGGAAGTCTCTGTCTCTGAATGTGCGGTACGACGATGAGGTGATCACATTCTATTCTGTCACAGCGTCTCCTAAAGCTCTGGGGTACATCTTGGAGGTGAAGCAACCACGGTGGGGTGAGGTCTACGAAGAGCAGTGGATCTATCTCATGAAGAGTGTCTCAGACTTGACGCCACAGACACCGGAGCTGCTGGCGAAAGACAACAGGATGCGCTTGTATCGCTATGGAGATGACTACCTATTCTTCGCTCGTGCTGCCAAACAGCGCAAGTGACAGGGATGACTGGCCGACGTTCGAGGCGGTCTCGGAGTCCCCACTCTGGGTGGATGCGAGCTTCATTCCCAACATTGTGTTCATCGTCCGTCCCACGATCAAATGCCGCCATCCTGTCGTATTAGATGATGGGACGACGGACGCCATCGTCCAGATTATTGGAGAACCTTCACGTGTTGCTCTCTATCTGATGCAGAAGATCTCTTTGTGGAGGTCCTCAGCGAGGTAAATGTAAACGATGACAGAGCCGGAAACAACACAGCCTGAGTCTGAGCCAGACGTTCCAGCGGAACCTGTTCCTGAACCAGACCCTCCGAAGGAGACTTCTCCAGAAGATAGGGACTGGCTGGCTGTTCCAGCGGATGAGACGTGGGCTGAGTTCGTAGATCGTATGCGTCTCGCTCCTCACATCCAACAGGCTAATGGATTAGCGGAGCTGTTCACTCCGGATAAGAGCTTCACCGTTGAGCTACAGCAATACATGAGCGCGAAGAAGATCGACAAGACAGTGCGGACTGAAGCTGATCTCCCGAAGGTTGTAGCGCTCATCGGTGTCATCCAATCCTATCGAGAGCGGGTCTCGTCAACTCAGATCGGACTCATGGATATGGCACGGGACCTCAAGCGGGCATGGAAGGAGTGTGAAGCTTGGCTGATGCTCCATCCCTATATGAACAAAAAGAAGGACGGCGATAGAAAACGGGCAGTCCATTTGATTCTCAAGGAGCTAGTCAACGCCTTGGGAGATGTAGAGCACCTGATCAAGGCGGCTGAGACCGCTACGTGGACCTTGAAACAGGCTGCGGACTCCTATAGTGAGCAGAAGCAGGGAATCACGACCATGATCTACTCTGGGATGAAAACAGGTGCTACCCCAGAGCATGTGAGGTGAGATGTCAACTATCCAAGATGAAACTAGAGACGCAGAGGGACAATTCCTTCGCCTGATTGAGCAGCATGAGCAGAAGGTCTTGTCGCTGGTAAACAAAACCTCAAAGCAAGATGTTCAAACGCTGGACTGCTCTGAGTGTGGCAAGCCAGTGCTCGCAGCTCCAATCTATCTCAACACAATCCAGTGCTCCTCCTGTACCCCTCCTATCACCTTGGAGTCGGAGCAGCTCGATTCTCTTCTTCAAGATGCGAGGGAGAACCTGTTTCAGCAGCTTTCTGAGCTGGACGAAGCCTTCTCGGAGAAGGAGCACGTCAAACTCCGAGACGCAGTGCTCAAAGAGCTGAAGAGCATACAGACTCTTGTAGAAGCAAGCATTGACGCTTCTGAGGCAATGCAGTCTGGAGATGAAGAAGAAGAGGACACTCTGGAGGTGAAGGAGTTCGATGCGCTGATCAAGAATTTCACAAGGATACGCTCGATTGAGCGGCTGGCACGCGTCTTTGGAATCAGTCAGGAGGTCACTTCCGATATTCTGAAGACGAAGATTGGGGTACTCTTTGGACCAAAGCCTCCGAAGATTGTAGGACAGAAATGACCAAACCTCTCATCTATGCAGCTTACGACTACTATGAATCTGAGACACAGCCCTCTTGGGTGAGGATACTACAAGAAACGTTCCCAGAGGCGATTCTCTACGACCCAGGACAGCCCCTGGCTGAACAAGACCTCAACGAGGACACTCTGGCGGATATCCCCTGTGTAGCCAGTCCAGAAGTTCTCCAGCTTCTACGCTTCCCTCCACATCTTGCCGCATCGGTGCGAGAGGAGGGAGTGCCGGCAGCTCTCGCTGAGGCACAAAACATGGCCAAGGGAGGCTACGTAGCGTCCATTCTCGCGGTCAACCATTATCTGTTGGTGAGGTCGTCTCTTGTAGTTGTCGATGGGGACGCAGCCTTTTCTAGCGGTCCCTCTGTCGACCTAGTTCTGGCAACGCAGCTTGGGATACCTACGGTCTTGGTGTGTAACAGAACGATACAGCCCCCATGGCTGCTCGCCTATGCCGATGTGTCTGTGACGACTCCTAAGCTCGTGAAGCTTGTCGCTACTGTCCTGCGATTTCAGCAGGAGCCACAAAAGGAGGAGGAGTCGGAAGAGCTTGATACTCCTCCAGAGCAGACTCCAGAGCCTTGAAGCCGAACTGCTGAATGTTGTATCCCGTGTCTTCAAGAATCTCCCCAGCCACCCGACATGCCCGAAGCTCCGTGACGAAGTAGGCGAGACTCCAGATTCTCACGAGGTTCGAGTTCAGCTCCTTCATGAAGACGTCTCTCATGTACGTCTCCATGTCTTCGTGCACCCACTCAAGTCGCTCCAACGCATGGAGCGCTCTCCGTGTACATGTGATCGGATCTCCAGGTACTGGACGATCGAACCCAGGAGCGGTCAGTGTGTGGAGGACTCCGACCGGGACACTGGTGATGATATCGTTGATGGCGACTGTAATGTACCCCTCTTTATTAGGGACTTCATCTTGGATGACCGCGTCATTTCCCCACCACGATCCTTCCACGATGTGGACCTTCTTACCTTTTCTTCGCATAGGTATCTCCTCTTCAAGAATCACTCTATCAGAAGACAGATGCGCTTGTCAAGAATAATCGTGGAGGATGTCGTTGATTACAGGGAGAAACGTGCTCGGTAAGGTTCTCGCTAGCGTAGATATAGCTGCGTATCGATTCTGGAAGTGCGTCCACTCTCTGATGTCCAAGGCAAGGATGATGTAGGCTCTGTCTTCTTGCTCTGGCGTCAGTGGGGTGTCGTCAGTGGAGATCTGTAGCAGCCGCCGTCTGGTCCGCGCTAGAAGGTTCTCTTCTGTGATTTGGTTCTGAACAGTCACTTATCACCAGGTCAGCCAACCCTCCGTTCCGCGAAAGGTTGGGAGAGCCAGGTCATCCAGCTCACCGTCTCGAATTGCTTCCCGAAGAGCTTGCTTTGTAACAGCACGTCGTCGTCGGTTCTCTTCGCGACGGATTGGGGTGTCTTCCACTCCATAGGGAGTGTTGCCCTTGCGAGCGCCTTTGTTAGCCATGAATGCCTCCGTTTAGCTATGCTAAATTGGATGCATGTTTCACCTCCTCCTTGAAGGTACCCGACCTTCGAGTATGTTGTCCCATGTTTTGAGTGAGGTGTCAAGCTATATTCCGCCAGAAGTCGCTTTTTGACCCCACTTTTGGCGAGATATAGCGTTTTATAAGTGGCCACAACTCTCTGTCTGCTCTTTAAAAGTAGAGTAGTCAAAGTATGGTATGGGTAGCACGACGGATGAGCATGGGTATCTGAAGTGTCAGCGGGAGCTAGCTGAGAGTTGGCGTCATATTGCGCTGCGCTACGAGGGATTCTTGAAGAAAAATGAGATTTGTCTTGTGTGCGGGGATCGCATGAGCAGAACTCCTGTAGGACCTGTGTGCCTTCTAGGACACCTTCCTCCCACTCCCGATGTTAAGAAGCTTTTGGTGGAATGGGTGAAGAAGGTCTGTTCCAACGAATAGTAGTCAAAGTCTTGGGTACGACGAGTAGGTTACGTTAACGTTGCCTACCGATTCAGCACAGCAGATCGTGAAGGAAGAGACCGCATGACTCTTGTAGGAAGCCTCGTATTTCTCGCCGTAGCCATTTACTCCAAAACCGTAGCATTAGGTGCTGTCTTCAAACGCTGTTGTGCCGTGACCATGGACTGTGTTGATATCGCGGTCCATGGGCTCGCTTGGGATTGGGCAGACATCCTGTAACTAGAATCAGCACGTGGCTCTGTAAGCCAGCGGAAGGATAGGGAAAGAATGCGATATCCGCAGTATCTTGCGTCGAACGAGTTGACTGCGCTCGGACGAAAGACTCTTCTGGACCGATACGCTCGCAAGGCACCGAAGACGGCACCCGTAGAGCTTGGAGACCTCGTCATCCTTTGCACAGACAAGGAGTCTGGACAGAGGGAGATTGGCAGCGTCATCGGAGTCAACAACGATGACCGGACCGTCAATATTCGCGCGGAAGATGGGGAAGAGTACACCGTCGATGTGGAGGAGGTAGACAAGCCTCTGGAGACGGATCCTCAAGATGTGGTCCAGCGTGTCGCTCGCGCCCTATCGAAGGTTGAGGAGAAGCCTCGTCGCTGGGAGAACATCTTCAAGAAGCTGATGGGCAACTGGAAGTTCGTTCCAGCTGGTCGCATTCTCACCGGAGCAGGTATCCAGCAAGAGACGCCGCTCACCTTCTTCAACTGCAACGTCATCCCAGCTCCCAAGGATAGCCGAGAAGGGATCATCGACACAGCAAAGATTCTCGCGGAGCTGTTCTCCCGTGGGGCTGGCGTCGGGACCTACCTCTCCTCTCTGCGTCCTCGCTTCGCCTACGTGAAGGGTGTCAACGGACGCTCTTCCGGGGCTGTGAGCTGGGGGTCTCTGTACTCGCATCTCACGGGGCTCATTGAGCAAGGAGGCTGCGTCACTGGAGAGACTCTTGTAGCTACGTCTAAGGGTGATTTTCCAATCAAGAATCTTGTAGGAACGACACCAGACGTCTATTCTTATGACTGCTCCACAGAAAGGACTGTGCTCAAAACAGCGAAGTGGGTGGGTAAGACCGGGGATAGTCAAAGAATCCTACGACTTACGACAACCCAGGGTCTTATTCTTGAAGCTACTCCTGACCATCTCATCCTGTGTGCTGACAAAAAGTATCGTCCTCTACAAGAATTGGAGGTAGGGACGGCACTGAATGTCGAGAGTGCTTCTATCCACCATGTCCAATCCGTAGAAGACTGTGGGGAAGAAGACGTTTACGATCTCGAAGTCCCTGATACTCACAATTTCTTTGTATTCTCGAAGGGTTGTAAAGAGGGTGTCTTCATACACAACTCCCGTCGCGGTGCCGCAATGCTCGTTCTACACGTCTGGCACCCGGATGTGTACGAGTTCATTGAGTGCAAGAGGGAGCCCAAAGCTAAGCAGCTCGCTCTCCTGGCTGACAAGCTCGAATACGGCTTTGGTCTCACGGAGTTCGCTCAAGAAGCCAGAGATCTCGCGGGGCAATGGCCAGCTCACATCCAGCACGCCAATCTCTCGGTTGGAATCACAGACGATTTCATGGAAGCTGTTATTCACGATCGGGACTGGCAGCTCGTCTTTCCTGATACGACAGTTCCGGAGTACACAGAGAAGTGGGATGGGGACCTCAAGAAGTGGCAAGAGGAAGGTCATCCAATCAAAGTCCACAAGGTAGTCAAGGCGCGCGACCTGTGGAACAAGCTCATGTACTCCGCGTGGGACTCGGCTGAGCCGGGAGTCATCTACATCGATACGGTCAACAGTGAGAGTACCTCATGGTGGTACTGCAACATGCTGGCGACGAACCCTTGCGGAGAGCAGCCTCTCCCGAGCTGGTACGGTGTCTGTAACCTTGGAGCAATCAATCTCCCTCGCTTCCTCATGGAGGATCCAGACGACCCGAACAAAGTCATCCTTGACAAGGAAGCCTACAAGAATGCGATCCATGTCTCCATGCGCTTCCTGGACAACGTTATCGACACCACTCCCTACTTCTTCGATGAGCAAGAATACAATGCGAAGCGTGAGCGTCGAGTTGGCTTGAGTCCCTTCATGGGGCTTGCCGAAGCTCTGGTCATTCTTGGTATTCGCTATGGGTCTGAGGAGGCGGTAGACTTCGTGGAGGAGGCTGGCTTGGTCGCGGCTTCAGAGTCCCTCAGAGCCAGCGTGGACCTCGCAGAAGAGAAGGGCTGCTGTGATGTGTTGGCTACTCCAGAGGACCGGGAGAAGTTCTTGGAGAGTCTGTATGTGCAACGTATTCTCCGGTATCTGCCTCCAGAGGACAACCAGGACTTGCAGTCACGGATTCGTGAGCATGGAGCCAGGAACGTGAGCTTCACGACCTCAGCGCCTACCGGGACCATCGGGACCATGGTGGCAACGTCTACCGGAATCGAGCCCTTCTTTCGTTTCGAGTACCGCCAGAACACCAATCTCGGAACCCATATCAAACGAGAGCGTGTTCTGGATGAATGGTATAGGCAACACGGTGAGAGCGCTGCTGTTCCGGATTACTTCGTGAGCGCTGGGGAGCTGACTCCAAAAGAGCACCTCGTCATGACTGCTGCGCTCCAGCGGTGGATTGACTCAGGTATCAGTAAGACCTACAACCTACCACAGGAGTATACACCAGAGGACATCGGAAAGATCTACATGGAGATCTGGAAACGTCGATGTAAGGGAGGCACGGTCTTCCGTGAAGGGTCTCGTACCGTTCAGGTTCTTGAGAGTCTCGACCCCAAGGAGAAGAAGACGTTCGAGATGAGCTTCCCGGAGAAGACTCCTGGACCGCCGAAGGGGGACAAGAAAGATGGTTCCACGTGGTCCATCGACTCTCCCTCTGGTACCCTGCACGCTACGTTCAATCAGTATCCGACGCCAGACAACCCCTTCGAGACATTCCTGAGAATTGGGAAGGCAGGCTCTGATGTTGGAGCTATGACCGAAGCTTTCGGACGTGTCATCTCCCTCTTCCTCCAGATGAGAGGTCCAATCCGGCCCACAAGACGCTGTGAGCTTCTTGTCGAGCAGCTTGAGGGGATCGGTGGTCGAGACCAGGTTGGCTTCGGTCCAAATAAGATTCGTTCGATCCCTGATGCGATTGCTAAGTCGATAAGTCGACATTTGCAGTCAATAGTAGGTAGGGACGATGACTTGTCATGCTCAGAAGATGAAGAAGAGAAACCAGCTTCAACTCATGGCTTGGATATGTGTCCCGAGTGTGGTAATCTCGGATTGCGGTCGGAGGAAGGGTGCACGAGCTGCGCCTTCTGCGGCTATAGCAAATGCTGAGGTGCTATGAAAGGGAACCGAATGATTCTGACGTCTTACGAATGGGGTGAGCGCATCGACTACTTCATCCAAGAGGTGGAGAGCAATAGCACTCACCCCGTATCGATGATGGCTGACCTCGCTTTCTTGTATCGCCACATCGATGGGGAAGTGTTCGAGAGGTCAGAAGAGAACAATGATCGAGTCGACAGGTTGGTGGAGGCGTGCACGGTTGCAGGCGTCTCCATCGATGGTGTGGCTAAGATTGTGGAACAACAACGGTTTTTTGAAGCTAAGAGGAGAAGCTGATGGGGAAAATAAAGTACGGCAACAAGAAAAGTCACGGTGGTGCGATGGCAAAAGCCATGGTCGTTGGGATGGAGAAGAGGCATGCTCACGCGCAGACGGCGAAGCGAAAGAGGATCTTCAGTAGATTCATGAAGACAGAGAAGGGTCGGCAGGTCGCGGCGCAGATTGAAGCTGGAGCCCTCCCTGCCGAGAGCATCGAAGTCGATGGCAACAACATCGAAGTCAAGGCGACCGTCAATCCAGAGGTTGCAGAGGACACTTCCTCCGATGAAGGCTCAGAAAACGAGTCAAAGGATCAGGAGGAGGAAGGCGATGAGCGAACGGAAGATTGACTTCGTTGACGGTGATGTCGTGCTGTTCCTGTCTGGAGGCGTGGCGGTTCGCCGAGATGGTGTGGGGATGTATCGGGTGGATATCCGAGATGAGCCACATACCATCCAAATCTACTACCATGCAGGTGTTGGCTTTATCAACATAAACGATAACAGTCGTGACACAAGGATGCGCCTGCTTCTTCCGAGGGGGCTTGGGTCCAATCTTGAAGACGATATCGTCAGTGCTATGCTGGAGTTGGAGATCCTCTCTCAGATCAACAGCGACAAGGCTCAGAAGGGCAAGCTGCCTGACGGTTGGGCGAAGAAATGACCTCTTCCAACGAGAAGTCCTATCGTGCCGTTGAGATGGCTAAGGTGTCTGCGCGCTATCGTCTCCGACTCGTCCGTAAGGTCATTGAAAAGCTAGACAAGAAAGCCTCAAGTAGAACCTCCGTTTCCGCACACTAACACCTCCTACGTTACTATGCGGTTCCACTGTTATCGAAATCCAGTCAAAGTACAGTAAGTGAGAAGACAGATGGCAAACAAAGAGGAAGAGCTGTACTACATTCAGGACACACGCAGTGTGGTAGGAGACTGCGTTCTGTGGTGGGGTCCAGACGGCAATGGCTACACCCTCAATATCGAAAGGGCTGGCCTATACACCTACAAGCAGGCGTCGAGCCATCGGGAAACCGACGTTCCTTGGCCAAAGTCCATGGTCGACAGCCTCATCTCTTCTCATGTGCATATCGACAGCTTGAGAACGGTTCCCACAGTTGAGGTCAAGCGGTGGAAAGGCGATTGGTACAAAACCACACACCAGGTCGTCCGGACAACGGAAACGCAGATCCTCATTTCGTGCGGACAGCGAGAGGAGCGCTACAGTCGAAAGACGGGACGTCGCGTCGGAGCTTCCAAGCAAGGACTCCGGAGCGCGAGACTCCCGCGCATCGAAAAGAGAGAACTCAAGTGGCTTGAGTCGAGGCTCACGAACACGTGGAACAAAAAACGCTGAAGTTTTGAGAGCAATTCTCAAAGAAAGGTAGTCAAAGTATATTGTCATGAAGGTTTATCGCTCGACACGCTGTACCTTGAAGTACACCAATCCACACAAGCTGGACATCTTGTCTGAGATTATAGACGAGTACGGCAGGGTGGTGCGGTTGTACATCGACTTGTTCTGGGAAAAGTCGCGATACCTTCATAATAATGACCTCTTGAAGCCTGTCATCGAATCAATCCCTCCGACGTGGCTGGGATATAAATTCAAAAGGGACGCGGCTCGTGAGGCTCTGCGAAACATCCGGTCTATAACGAATAGACCAGGGACGCCACAAAAGAAGCCGAACTATAAAGGGCGGTCAATGACTCTCCATTTTGACACCGCCTATCTGACGGACTCCAAAAAGACAGATTCTTTTGACGCCTGGTTTAGATTGCGTGGAGTTGGGAAGTATTCGGATACAGGAGAGGGGATATGCATCGCTTTTCCTATAAAATTCCACAAGCATTTCAATCAATTGAGCGCCAAAGGAAGGCGCGTCAATACTATCCATGTCTATCGGGACTCAGTACAATTCATCTTTGAACTTGAGACCGGGGAGAAGAGGACCAAGGGCAAGCAGGTCGGAGTCTACACAAATGGGGAGACTCTTGCCACTATCTCCGATGGCACGAAGTACGGTACGGACATCGGACGCTATGTCGATCGTGTACAAAGATGCGTGCCTGGGTCAAAGGGCCACAGGAAGGCGCAGCGAGCGCTCAAACAGCGTCTGAATGAAGTAGTCAAAGAAATTGGGCGTAAGCATGTCAAGCTCTTTGTGCTTGAGCGTGCCAAACCCAAGAAGGATGCGATAGGCGGACGTTGCTCGCCAGAAAACAAGCAACGATCTCTCGGTATCTGGGCATACACCTACTGGTTGGAGAGGTTTCATAGAGAGTGTGAGATGAGACGTTCTCGCTTTCGCTCTACCGCTCCTGTATATACCAAGACGTGTTGTTCAGCATGTGGAAGTACCGAGAGGAGTAATCTGTCCGGTGAAACGTTCCTGTGTACCACATGTGGTCATAGGAGCAAAGCAGCAGTGAACGTTGCTCAAAACACTTTGGACAGGTATCTCTCTGGACCCTACGGTGCCAGATTCAAACCCGGACGCTCTGGAAAACGAGGTCAGGGAACGGTATTTGTACAATCGCCTATCTCTCAAAAACAGGGATCGACGAAAGGACTACAAGAATGACCTACTGTTGTCCTCTATGTGACCTGGAGATCACCAAGGACCGTCCGTACTGTAGCAACATGTACTGCACCGTCGGCTACTACAACTGTCTATCCATGAACTGTCTATCCATGCCAGATGCTCCAGACATGGAGGATGTCGACAATCCTCTGGATAAACGGGAAGCTCTCAATCGAAAGCAGGGTTCCTATTTTGGAGTGGATGCGGCTTCTCAGTGGCTACTGGAGAGAGCAGCATATTCTTTCACGAAGAATCAGGATGACACAGCGCGCACTCTCAGGGAGGCAGCTACCCTGATGCGTGACTCCAAGAAGGATATCCTCGCAGACTCGAACGAAGGGTAAGTCCTCGGTTATTGTGATTTAGGGGCATTTTACGCCTCTGGACACAACGAGGCTTCATGGTTGCTACCAAACCACCGGACTACATCTACAAGGATATTCCCCGATCCACCGCTGAAGCTGTTCAGAACAACGCCTATGAGGAGTCCCTCGTCCTCGTCAAGTCCGCCATCCAGCACTACCTTAATCAGTTTTTCGATTCAGATGGGAAGTATCGAAGACTTGTAGAGTCTGTGTGCCCAACTGTAGGACAATTCGTTACAGACGTTCGTGTCCCTCGGCCTGGAGAATACGAAGACCCAACAAAGTACAAAATTCAGATCGCTCGGATGTGGCAAGGTCTCAAGCAGCGTCTTCCTTGCATCGTCATTGCGGAGACTGGCTGGACTCGTCAGAACTCTCTGAGTGACATCTCGGGTGGTATCTCCGTGCCGGGGACCGATGGGCTCCAGCACTCTCCGTTGTGGCTCAGCAACTTCCTCATGGGGAGCATCGATATTCTTGTAGGGGCGTTGGATGAACATACGACAGGGCAGATAACTTCCCAACTTATCAATATCTTTGGGCCTTTGAAGGAGTTCACCAAAGAGACAATCTTGAAGCCGACGACACCTACAGGTGGGTCAACCTGGGAAGTTCGGCTTCCGATGAATCAAACCATCAGCTCCAGAGAGCGAATCAACATCGGAGATGACCCTGTCTCGTCGCTGTGGTCGGCTACGCTGTCCTTGGATGACGTCCACTTCGAGGGGTCAACACCTCTCGATATGGAGGCTGCTGTTCCGACGGAGCCCGATTATGGTCCGAATACCCCTGTAGACAGCGATGACTTCCCTGACACCACAATCGTTGTTTCCTCTCCGGTTAAGTTGGGGAGAGCCCAACCATTCCGTGTAGTTAACGAACGCTACAGCGCCGTCATCTACAGCGACAATCCCCGTGTGGCACTGATACGGGGCTACACCATCATCCCTAGGAAAGTTGGTACATTTAATATAGTCGTGGCTAATGGTAATAGTGTTGGTCTTGAGGCCGACATCTTTGCAAAGCAAGAGGTGTCTGTGGCACTTATATAGCTCAGAGAGGGTTAGATAGCTAGTAGGCGCATAGAGCAGCAATCACATAGAAATTTAATGTTTGTGGCACATAAAATAGCGTTATCTCCTACCCCAGATCAGGAGACGTACTTCAGGAAAGCAGCAGGTACAGCGCGCTTCGCTTATAATTGGGCTTTAGACCAATGGGTATCTCTTTACCGATTGGGAGAAAAGCCAAGTGAAGCTATGATCCGAAAAAACTTAAACAAGATCAAGTATATTGAATTCCCTTGGATGAAAGACGTTTCAAAAACGGTACCACAACAATCGATTAAAAATCTGGGAAAGGCTTTCAACAACTTTTTCAATAAGCGTGCTAAATACCCGAAATATAAGAAACTTGGGAGGCATGACGCATTCCGTGCGGATAATGGTCCTCAAACTAAAGGAGCCGATGCGGTCCAGGTTAATGGAAAATCAGTCGGCATACCAAAACTCGGCTGGGTACGAATGCGAGAAGCGCTTCGTTTTGAAGGCCAAATAAAGTCCGCTACGATCTCACGAAGAGCCCAGCGGTGGTACATCAGTTTTTTGGTTGATAGCCCGCTTTGCTCCTTCCAGCGCGAAAACCAAGCAGTTGGAGGAGTAGACCTTGGTCTTCGTTGGATGGCTGTTACAAGCGATGGTGTCTTCTATGAGAATCCGAAGCCGCTGAAAGCTAACTTGAGGAAGCTTAAGAGACTACAGCGACAACTTCGCAACAAGAAGAAGGGGTCGAACAGACGGACGCGACTCCAACATCGGATCGCGGAGCTTCATGTGAGAATCGCTGATATCAGAAAAGATGCTCTGCATAAGGCGACGACATCCTTGGTTAGAGATTACTCTACAATTGTTATCGAAGACCTAAATGTAGTGGGGATGCTGAAGAATCGTTATCTCTCCAGAGCTGTCTCGGATGTGGGATTGTACGAATTCCGTCGTCAACTTGAGTACAAAGCGAAGTGGTATGGGACAAAAGTCCTCTTAGCAGATCGTTGGTTCCCTTCCAGCAAACTCTGTTCGTGTTGTGGCTATAAGTACTCAGAACTAAAGCTTGGAATGGAATCGTGGGTGTGTCCTGTCTGTAAGACAGAGCATGATAGAGACCGGAACGCAGCTATCAATCTACGGGAAGTTCTCCCGGAAGTTACGCACGTGGAGACCACGTCCTCTACTTCTCTAGCTGGACTAGAGAAGCAAGGCAGGTCGATGAAGCGTGAACTTGTTGAAAGAGAACGGTACTTTTAACATAGTGGTTGCTGATGGCAACTCCACAGGGCTCGAAGCTAGAATTTTTGCAACTCAGGAAGTCTCTGTATCTCTCATATGATCTGGTCGCACGGATGCGTCTTATAAAGACGACCTCTCTAGAGCGAGGTTATCTTTAGACGATATCGATGAAATTGACCAAATAAGAACGGAGCGTTCAGAACCATGGCTGACGTCTTAGTCACATCACAATATGTGCTCCCAGGTTCGTACCTAGGAAGAATCTACACACCCAACGCCGGAACGCTGTCGGGCGACCCAAGACAACCCTGTTACGTTGGGAAGGGTAGTCGACTTGCGACCGCAGCGAACGTTCCGATCCGCCGTGCGTTTTTGCAGGGAGAGGTCATCCCCTTCCCGCAGACGGTGCCGCACTTGGTAACTCTTGCGCACCCATCGGATGGCGACCAGACGTTGGCAACGATGACTACACAGTCGGGGGCTGTCATTCCAGCCTCGAAGTGGCAGTTCCAGAAGTCCGCTCCCGGTATCACAGGATACGACCAAATTCTGCTGTTGCCGGAAGCCTTCAACTCCACCTCGACCTACACTCTCGACTACCAGACCATCGACCGAGATGTTGTCGATGATGTCCCGTTTGACGAGATGCGTCAAATGGTTAGAGTAGGCGACTACCAGGACCAGGATTTCTACTCCGAGCAGGTGGACTACCGCGTTATCACCTCCAATACGGATCCAGTTCCGGACCCGACGGTGGCGAACGCGACGACTACGCTGTTCACTCCTGTTCAGCAGACGGCTACGGGTGGTGGTGCTCCGACTCCGACGGTCAATGTTGGTGCCACCTACACAGGGCAGCACAACAGGCACTATCGCTTTGAGGCGGTTGGGCTCGCACCGCTGACCTTCTTGGTGGACATCACCAACGAGGGTGGCGGCAACAACCTGACTCCGGACTATCCGGTAGGTCCGAACATCAGCGGGCTGACCTTCCCGGTCGCTATCGCGGGTGCTTACGACCTCGACTCTCAGATGGGGCTCACCTCTCTTGGTGTGCTAGTCGACCTCGACCCGGCTGACCCTGGTGTCTGGGCTGTTGGTGACGTTTTTGAGTTCAACGCGCTTGGACCGTCCGTCATCGAATTGGACCCAACCTACGACAACACCAACCAGTTCTCTTCGGTTTCTGCCCTCACAGCAGCGGCTGGAAATGGTGGAACTGGTACAGTGACACTGAACCCCAATACGGACTTCACGGGATCGACGAACAAAGATGTGCGCATCGAATGTGCCTCCTTTGCTGGTCTGTCTCCGAACCGAACCGCTCTCTTCGATTGGCAGACCTACGGGGCTGATGCGATTGAGAAGGGATCGATTCTTGTAGATGAGTCTGTCGCGGGGAACCTGATCAACCGAACGGTAGCCGATGGAATCTCTGTCGACTTCGACTTCGGCACGGATGCTGGTGGAAACAGCGCGAACTTCGTTTTTGCGGCTGGTATCATCACCTTCGATGCGGGTACAGGTACCTTCACTCCTAGCATGGTTGGTCGGCAGATCACCATCGTTGGAGCCACTACCCCTGCGAATGATGGTACCTTCGTCATCGCTTCCTATATCTCTCCAACACAAATCACCTACGCCAACGCTCTTGGTGTAACCGAGGTTGGAGCAGGTACCTGGGTTGTGGAAGGTTTCTTCGTTCCGACCTCAGCGACGACACAGGGCGACCTCTTCACGACGGCTGCTACTGCCCCCATGCTCTATTACACGGGTAAGGACGACCGAGAGTACACTCTGGAGGTCACAGCAGCTACGTCTACTCCGTTCACCGCAGTGACTGGTGTTGCGATTGCTCCAACGAATACGTTCGACGTCGCAACGGATCTCACGACAGCCATCGCGCTTCATCCGAACATTCGGGTCGAAGGTTCGACGGGCAACGACAATCTCTATACGGTCCAGTCCACCTCCTACGATTCTGGAACGGACACCACGACTATCACCACAGTCGAGAACGTCCCGAATGCCGTAGCAGATGGAAACCTCTGGTACGGAACAGGCGCAGCGTCCATCTTCTGGTCGACAGCTACTCCTGAAGGTGGTTTCGGTACCCTTTCTCTGTTGGATAACGACACGGCTTCACCGCTCGCCGATGAGATCAAGTTCTATGTCCGAAACTCTGGAAATCCGCTGCTTCGCTCGGATGCTCAGAATCAGAGAAACGTCATCGCAGACGTCTGGACCTTCACGGTTACGAATGAGGATGAGATCTCTTGGACGCTCGCAGCGCGCGAGACGGAGACCATCGCTGTAGCGGACCTTCGACAAGATACCACGGGTTCCATCACAGGAGCTTCTGGTGGCGTTCCTGGCACGCGTTACCTCATCCTTGAGCAAACTCCTACGATCCAGCCTCTTCGAGTGTGGACGACCAACCCGACGACCAGTGTCACCACTGAGCTGACGGTTGCAACGACACCTCCCTATGTCGCTGGTTCGGACGCCTACTGGATCACCGGGACACCGTACATCTTCTTCCCGACGACTCCGACTGAGCCTGTCTCGGTCACCTACCAGCACAGAGCGTTGGAGCCGGATCCTGGACAGGTCTACTACATCACGTCGTACTACCTGCGACCCCTCAACTTCTACAACAACCCGATTCGGTTGCTGAACGAAGACGAGGCGATCTCGGTTCTCGGTCCCATGGACCCCGAGAACGACCTTCTCATCATGGCTCTCGTTGCCCTGGTGGACTGCAACGCCTTCGCTGTTTGGGTCACGCAGGTTCGAGACACAGACGATGACGGTGTGTATACCACATACGACTACAACACGGCTATTGAAGCCACAGAGCTGAATGACCAACTCACGGACATCACAGTTCTACAGAACTTCGATTCGCTGTCCAAGCTGAAGACGTCTGTCATCCAGATGAACGACCCCTTCGAGCGGAAGCAGCGTCTGTGCTGGGTTGGAGCCCCCATTGGGACAGAGATTGGCGATACCGACACTCCGGACACTTTGGTCTACTTGGCCAAGAGAACGCTCCAGGTGTACGGTGAGAGCCCCGCGCACGGTGCCTTCATTCTTGTAGGCAACACGGTGTGTGAGCGCACCATTGAGCTGGCTGAAGGGACTCAGACCACTGTCACCCTTGACGGAAGCTTCGTGGCGGGTGCTGCGGCTGCTCTTGTCGCCTCCTACACTGATCCTGGTGAGACCATTCTCCGAAAGGACCAGCCAGGGTTCGACCGTATCGGTGGAACGACCATCGATATTCAGTACGAGGAGAAGGAACTCAAGCTGCTTGGTGCGGCGGGTGCAAGTACCTTGAATGAGGTTGGCTCCGGTATCTACCAGTGGGTTGAGGACATCACCGTAGACACATTCGCCCAAGATACTCAGCAGATCAACGCGATGACCCAGAAGCAATTCGTCGAGCGTTACGTCCGAAGTCGGATGGACACCTCGATTACGGGTATCGTGGCTCCGTCTGCTCAGGCGGGTGTCGCCATCGTCAAGGGCTTCCTGGTTGAGCTGCTTCGCTCACTGGCAAGTCGGGGTATCATCGGTGCGTGGACGGATGACTCTGGGAATGAGCGAGACATCGATCCTCAGAACGATGTTGAAGTATTCCGGGATGATACGGACCGAACGTTGTACCACTACAAGTTCTGGTTCAACATTCGGTACCCAATCAAGCGGACCTTCGGTCTCTACTCCGTCGACTCTCGTTCCTTCACACCGCTCGCTGCCTAGTCCGTATCCTTATCCTCTTCTTCCACTTTTCTAACAGGCATAAGAGTCCTGCAAACCCCATCTGGAGGGCTCTGCAAGTAATCCATGATTACGTCCGCACAGAGTAGCGCTATGTACTCCGTGGACACCTTGTCGCGCTCTTCTTCGTCTGTACTCATGCTTCTCTTTGACTGTTTCATTTTAGGCGCTTCCCTTGGGTTACTCTATACATAGGAGTCTTTCCCTTCGATGGATAGAAAAACAGCAACCATCCTCACGAATCTTGAAGAGCAGGGCTTCAAGAATGAAGCTGACCTGCTTCTCCGTGCCTCCTTAAAGAAGGTAGCGGAATCTATGCCTCTCTTCCAGCCTCACCAGAAAGTATCCTTGGTGTACCACAATCGTCAGGAAGCTCTGGCGGGTGTAGTGGTTGGAATAGATGAGCGCACCATCACCGTCGCGTCGTCAACGGAGACGCATGAGTATCGATGGACAGGAGAGATCTTCGAGGATCTGGATGCGAGTAGTACTCTGTCGATTCCTGTAGCAATCCTCCCAGAGTATAACGGAGACGAATAGATGTCTGCACTTTTGACCAAAAAAGACCTTCGTGAAGCCGCCGTCCTCCTGGACACTCTTGACGTCGTTTTGGATATCGACCAGTCCTCCTGTGAAAAGAACGCTGCGGCTGTTTCCGAATTCGCCTTCACTGGACTTGTCAAGAAGTTCCCTGGACTTTGTGACAACATCGACAGGTCCGTAGAGGAGATCGACGCGGAGATCAAGAAGTTCGAGCGTCTCCGGGACAAATGGAAGAATGCAAAGGTGCAGGGAGCGCGTGCTGTGCTCCATGCTACCGCCGTAGCTATCGTCGGCTATGTGTTCGGTGATATTGGAAAAGCTGGAATAGCAGCCGCCGTCTCCTTGGTCAGTGAAGGGGTCATCGCTCTATTCTTGAGGGCTCTGGTTGCCATGAAGAAGCGCAAGAAGCGCAAGGCTATCGATGAGTTCGACCCCAAGATGGTGACAGCTTGTGAGAAGGCCAAGAAGCAGAAGGCCAAGGATGTGGAGAAGACCTTGACGGAGATAGCGGAGAAGGAAGCTGGAGCCAAAGCCCCGTCTGTGATGGAGTTGGTGGCTACGTTTGATACTATCTCCGTGCTCTGTGAGACCCTTGACAACGAGAAGGTTGCTGGTACTGATGCTGAGCGGGAGATCCGTGAGAAGATCGCTGATTGGTCTGATGTGGCGTTTCGAGTAGCTATTCTGAGAGCCCCCAACCTATGCACTTATGTAGGTGCCCCTCCTGAAGCTATCTCTAAAGAGATCAAGAATATCAACAGGATATTGAAGAAAACTAAGAGAGAGATGCTTCACAATCCCCTAACTGTAAGTGCTACAGGAGGCATTCTGGGGATATCTCTGATATCCGCGCTCTTCGGAGGTCCCGGTGCTTTGGTTCCGGGTGCGGTGACCCTAGGACTGATGTGGGCTGCTATTGGTGCTACTTACCTCTATCTCAAAGCTCTTACCGCTCTCTACAAGATGACACTTCGTGGTGTTATGGATGACGAGAGGGTGCAACAAATCAAAGAGATCTGTGGGAAACATTATCCTGAGAAGCTACGTCGTGAATGGGTTGACCGACATGCGAAGGATGCACCTCCAGAAGAAGGCTCTTTCCCAAAGAAAGCTGAAGCACATCCCCCCTTGCATATAGCTACGATGCTTGAAGCGGACCTCGACGAGATGGAGACTTCTATCGAGCGTCTCTACCTCCTAGCCGAAGAGTTGGACGCAGCGAACTTCAAGGATGCTGCCATCCGTGACAAGGTGATTGAGAAGTGGGCCAAGCAGTGGGCCAAGCTCGTCACCAAGGCTCCAGGGCTCTGTCGATACCTCAACATGTCTCAGTACGGTTTGAAGGTCGTCATCGACCGTGTTGAGAAAGAGTCCGAGTTGGTGAAGAAGTACTGGAAGGGACGCAACGCTGACGCTGCCAAGGGTGCTGCTATCGCCATCTTCGCGCGAGTGAAGGGTTTCCCTCCTGGCTCCGAGATCATCGCTCAGTTTGCTCTTCCTGTCGTAGAGAAGCTCATCGTGCTGTACTTGAAGGGATTGTGGCTGCTCCACAAGTTCATGAGGAAGCAAGCAGTCCCTGTCATGCTCTACGAAGCCTTCGATTTGGCCTGTAAGACGGTGTATCCAATGAAGACACCTTCGGAAAAGGTTATTTTGAAAGAGGAAAAAGAGTATCAAACTCGACTTGAGAATGGAACTGCTGCTCCGGGGCTCCCGGCAGTCAAAATATAGGCTTGAGTTGCTTTGTCCCTTGGTGGAATAAAGCTAGCGATAACGAGGATTTAACATGTCTTCAATTTCTCCCTACGGCGGCAACGTACATGGCGTGCGCGCCACCCCGTTGGATCTCGACGCCACAGGTGCGCCAACAATCAAAACCTACCATGGTGTGACCATCAGTGTCGATGGGAAGATTGTTGGACGTATCACTACGTGGAATCCGAACCCCTACACCCGTGAAGGCATGCATGTCTACGAAGTGAGCCACATCACGTGGGGTAAGCCAGTGGACTACGTTCCTGGCAAGGGTGGCGATTGGACCATCTCTTGTGGTCGAACCGAGGTTTGGAACCAAGAGCTTGAAATCGCTCTCGGTTTCCCGTCGGTCTGGTCTGACCTCACTGAGCAGGACCGTCCGTTCACGGCGCAAGAGTATTGGTACCGTGGAACAACCATCTATCGAGTATGGAACTACTCTGGTTGCTGGTTCCAAGATCGTTCTGAAGATGGTGTGGAGAACGAAGGTGACGCCATCGTTCGCACCAACCCGACGATCGCTTTCGTCTCCAGAACCATGGTGATCTAACCCTATCCATCGTATGTCGACACAAGAACAACAGAGGTCGGCGCGGTCTATCCGCCAACTACTTGATCAGAAGCCCAACTACGGTCGAGACGACCCTCGCTTTTGGAGGGAGAAGATCGATCGTTGGGAGCGGGGGAAGGACCGCGATCGTCGACAGATGGATACGCAGCAACGGGGCGAGCAGCCCCTGACGCTCAAGCCAACCTCCTTTTGGCAAGCTCCTCAGTCCTTCTGGCAGGGGCCACAGTCTTTCTGGCAGGAGCCTGAACCGCTCAAAGACGCTCTGATTGCCGAGATCGTCAAGCCTCTTGAAGCCGAGATTCGGCATGTTGTTCGGAGCAAGCTGGAAGCTCTCTGGGCAGTCAAGAAGGTTCGACAGCAGCAACAGAATGTCGGAAATATCAAATGGTTCTTTCAAAAGATCCAACGGCAGTTCGAGGACAAGGTAATCAAACTAGGGGACTACCTCCGAATCTTGAAGGCATTCTACGCACTCTTGAAGCTCCTTGACGAACGACGCGCCAAGAACAAGGCGAAGAAAGACCTAGAGCAGAAAGAGTGGTACGAGCAGCAAGAGGAGAAAAAGCGTCAAGAGAAGGAGAAGTTCACTCTTGGCTCTTCTTTCTCCCAAGAGCGCGCTTGGATTGCCAAGGAAGTCTCTGCGCTAGCTGTTTTCAAGGCGAAGGGCGACGAAGGTCTCGCTGACCAGTTCCTACAAGAAACAGGTATGGGCTCTCTTGACGAGATTGAGCTAATGCCTGGTTTGAAGATCAAGGTCAAGGATGATGGTGGAGACGACGGTGGTGGTCCGGACGATTCAGGTCCCGATACTACAGATGACTCCTCTTCCTCCGATTCTGAGACCAAGAAGAAGAAGGATAAGCCGAAAACCCCCCAAGAAGAAAAGTCTTCTAGGAAGTGGATGGCTCTCTCTGCCAAATTGAGGGCAGAAGCTACAGGGTTAGATAAGAAGGAAGCCCGACGAATCATGAAGGAATTCGGCAAGGCTGTCGCTGCGGGAGATGAGAACGAAGCGCGTAAGTCACTCTCGAAGGCGAAAAATTCAACTGAGATTTGGAAATGGGCCAAAGGTATGTTTTTCAAGAAGTCGGCCCGAGGAGCAATCATGAGCGACCCTAAAGAAATCATGGCAATGGTCAAGGACCTGGACGAAGTTGCTGAAAGCCTCGAAGCCTCTGGTGCCGATGAAGCTCTCATCGAAACGATCGACAAACAGGCGGCAAAGCTCCAGGCGTACTACGGCATGGAAGAGACGATGTACGATGACGACGAAGACATCGTAGACGACTCGGAAGAGCTGGCGCTGGACTATCAGCAGGCTCCTCCGATGCAAGCTCCGATGCAGCAGCCTCCAATGCCTCGGCAGCCCCCAATGGGTGGTCCGATGGATCCCGGCTGTCAGCAAGCTCCGATGCTTGAAGACCAGACGACCATTCCGAATCCCGGTTTGCCGACGCCGACTCTTCCGGATCAGACCACGCTCATGAACCCGCGTCTGCCTGCTCCAGGTATCCCAGGTCCGACCAACTCGACCATGCCTGTCCCGCAGTCTTCTGTCCCGATGGAAGAAGACGTGGCACTCGACGACGTCGTATATGACGATGATGATGACGCCTATGGCGACGACGAGATCATGGACTACGAGTCTGATATGGTCTTCGCCGATGTCGTAGCTTCTGTCTCCAGTAAGTTGGACGAGCGTGGCGCTACCGAGCTGGCGGCTGAGGTTCGTTCCCTGCTGAATGAGACTGAGTAGCATACTTCCAACTCAACCTAGTCAATAAAGACTAGGAGGAATGGACTGTATGGGCACTACGACGCCACTGCATAGTCAGGACTCAAGCCCATGGAAGCTGTTCGAGTTCTACGCACGACGCTTCCAGACCTTTTCGTCGCAGCTCGCTGCATTTCAGCGTGCCCTTATTGTTGTGTTCACAGAAGGCTCCTCTGAATCTCTGAACTACCCTCTCCATCGCAGTCAGGTGGTGGAGATGACTACCTTCTGGACCTCCAGCCAAGAAACCCTCATTGAGCTATTTTTGGATGTCCCTGCAAACAAACGACGACTTCTGTCCAAATACGTCGATACCCTTACGAGAAACCTCCCTCTCATCGATGAGAAAAGCTGCGCGCTTCAGCAGAATCAAGGGGAGTTGTCCGTGCTCATGAAGGATGCACAGAAAGCATTCACAAGAGTTTCTGCAAAGTTAGAAGAGCGTGCTCGCTGGTATCGAGTACACCCCATCTTGAAGAGCCACGCAGAGACAAGCGAATAGCCCGATCAGGGGGTTATCTTCTTCCAGTACCGTTGAGAAGCTCATACTTGTAGGAGAACTTAGTCATGTCAACTACTCCACGTAAACCTACTCTTGCCCCCAAAACGGAGAACCTTGGTGGTCGCTCCGCTACAAGAGTCGATTTGAACGAGATGGCTGAAGAGGAGCTGGAGAGCACCAATCAAACTGGTGTAGCCCCTACTTTGGGACCGAATCCTCCACAACCACAAAACTTCGTTCCGTCAGAGCAGCACCTTTCCGACGAAGCGGCTCCAGAAGCAGCTCCCGAACCTCCCGTTGTCGGCGCTGATCGCCCCTACGCTCCGGAGCAGCAAGCTCAGAACGTCTTGAAGATGCTCAAAGAGAAGCTGGGAGTTCGGCGCGTTGAGCCTATCGATGTGAATGTGGGCGGCATGCGCTTCACCATGGTCAAGCTCTCCGATCGTGATGCGGAGTGGGCAGTCAGCAACTCCGATGAGAACACCGCGCACAGAGGTGCCTCTGTCTCCTCTCTCCGCACGTCTATCGTTGCGATGTCGGTGCGCGCTATCGAGGGTATCCCTCTCTATCAGGTTCTGGACATCCAGCTTCCTGAAGACCAAAGAGGGAAGGCATTGGAAATCGCTGACCAGCTCTATCCTCCTGTAGCCGTGCGCTTCGCTGCGGCTGCGAAGTACCTGAACATGCTTCGAGATGAAGTAGACGATAGTGTCTGCCCTGCATTGTATGACATCTACAACGTTCAAATCGAGGAAAAGCATGCGGTCAAAGTGGAGATGGACGCCCCTTTCTCCGAGACGCCTTCAGAGAAGGAAGAGACCCAGAGCTAGACCAGCTCGGTTGGGTTCTCGCGAAGTGTAAGGTTCTGCCTACGGACCCTGCTGTCCGTAAGATGGACCCAATCACTACGCTGTGGTACTCCATGTGGTTGCATCGTGTAGATGAAGAGAATCGTCGCTGGTGGGACGATACTCTCGGTACCCGATGGGACAGAGAGTACTTCGACAGCCTAGCGAGAGGCGGTGGAGACGGGGAGCGTCCGGACTCAGTTCGTGTCCCCATAACACTGGCGCTAGCTCAAGTCGACTTCCTCAAGGAGGTCAAGAAGATTCTCGGTACGGCTGCTGCGGACATGCCTGGAGGCATTCCGAGTGGGTTGGAAGACAGTCCTGTAGTCGAGATCGGCAATTGGCCGAAGAATGACTTCCTGGCTCTCATCAGTGGTGCAGGTCTCCTTCCTGAGCACCTCGACCCCAAGACCAAGCCCAAGAAGAAGTAGTCAAAGTAGACAGAGGAGGACAGATGCACTACGATGACGAGAAACGTCTTGGCGCGGATCTCACTACAAGAATCGCCAAGGCGGCGCAGCAGTTCTACCCCTCTGGCATTGTAGTCCCTGATGGTCAAGTAGCGCATATGCGCAATCTACAAGACTTCATGGGGAAGTTGGGGGAGTCAAAGCAAGACCCTCTCATCGGTTGGTACCAAGGGCTCCCTGTATACCGGTCTCTCGGGAGAGACGAACTCCTCATCTTCTGAGTCCCAAAAACCTCTTGACATAAGCTCAAAATTCTGGTCAAAGTAGGACATGGGCGAACGCTGTTCTCCTCAGCATGAGATGACCTATATAGTTACATGAGCGACGACATGGAGTCAGCGTTGGCCAAGCGCTACTATCTCTACGCGAAGTCCTTTGGTCTTTCCCCGACAGAAGCTCTTGCTCGTGACTCAGAAATCTTTCCTGACGACAAGATGGAAGGATTCGTTGCGTGGAACAAGACGCAGATCTACCATTGGGCTCAAGCCAAGAACACTCATCCTGATTGGGCTGTGCTCTATCGGGAAGAGGTCTCAGCCTGGATTGAGGAGCAGCTCGAATGAAACGATTCGGTGAAGTTGACTATGAGACCCAACTGAAGAAGATAGGCTTCAAGAAAGTGATGGTCGGTTCGACGATTGCCTACACTCGCCCTGGTCTCGTCATTCCCTCGGAGCCGCCGAAGAAATAGCCAGTCTCCAGACGCCTCTCGGGACTTTCCTGGTCAAAGGTATGTAGGGAGGTCTCATGGCAGACGACAAGGCAGAAGAAGTCCGAGATGCGATCAATATTCTTGTAGCTACTCTCGCCGTCACGAACTCTCTATTCGATATCGGGAAGGAGAAGACGGTCGCGTTGATTGAAGACTGCGGTCTTCTAGCTCCAGAGGAGCCTGACGTTACCTTTGCCGTATTCCAGGCTCTCCTAGGGAGGAGTAAGCTCAAGATACTTGAAGACCTTGAGCTTCTTGCCCAAAGGTTGGAAGCGGTTCCGGGGGCCATTCGAGAGGCTTGTGCGGTCTACAAGGAGCTACAAGGATTGGAGACCTCCACCGACGAGGACGACGAGGAGACGTCATGAAGCTGATTAAAGATGGGATCTGCAACGACGTCGAATTCACTCTCGACGACATGCGGGAAGCCATGACGGACTACTACTTGAAGAAGGCGAAAGAAGACCCCTCTCTTCGGGTAGACGACGCTCCTCATCCCACCTGTGGTGTAGTCACCGATATGCCTGATTACGAGAACCTGGGGGCCTCTTATGTCCAAGATACTCCCAACTCCGGACACTTGCGTTGGATCGACAAGAAGCGTGCCCGAGATCTGAGTCTGAAGGCTCAGATGAAGCGACGGCTAAGACAGGGGCTTGATACCCGAATTGTCGCACACAGCTCTCCAGGGCACTCATCAGACCCCGAACATGTGCGCTGGGAAGTGTTGAAGAATCGCAACACTCCTATCCAGGGGAGTGCTTCGGACGCTTTTCATTTTGAGGTCTCGAAGAGTCGAAAGAGGGAAGAAGCGCTTGTCTACTTGAGGGGGCTAGGGGTTCCTGATTTCATCATCCAAGGTTGGGACTCCGCGCGGGAAGAGTCTGACTCCTACACGGCGTATGTGCTCGCTGCCGTGCAGTGTGGTCTTCCAGCGACGATCCAAGAATTCGGACATGCGGCTGGTTTCACCAAAGAACACATGCGAGACGCTTTGAAGGTGAGTGCGAACCTTCCTCCTGCTGACCACGCGGCGGCTGAACCTGGTCTTCTCGACGTCTCGCAGGAAGAGAAGACCATCACCGACGGTATGCTACACGCTCTTGGTGTTGACCCAGAGTTCCACGAAGAGATGAAGAAGAAGCACGAGGAGCACAAGGAAGGCATATGCTGTGTCCAGGGCTGCTCAGCCGAAGCATGGACCCGTCCTAACGGCACCAAGAAGTTCTGTACGGAGCACGAGACCGAAGAGTTCACCTACAAGAAAACAGGCTTAACCCTCCTGTAACCCAAAACAAAACAATATTGTTGTACAACGTTTCTGTTTTTGTTCTCCTCCTCAAGACAAACCTAGTCAAAGTAGAATATGCCCTATACAGAAGATGGCACCATCTACACCGATCAGTGCTGGCGAGAAACAGAAGACTCTCCAGGGGTCAAGATTACTGATATTCTCCTGGACGATGCGTCAGGAGAGGAAGTCATAGTCTACCGGTACTTCAAGGATAAAAATAGAGGGAGCGGATATTGTTCCCCGCGCTCTCGGTTCGTAAAGAGGTTCACGAGGTATTAGGGTGACTGAGGTACCATCGAAGCTCCGAAGAGGGCACGTCTGGGTACGAAAGGGAAGTCCCCAGAGTGCGTGGGTTCAGATTGAAGCTGTAGCTACGCCCACGTTCGATGACCCTCAGAAGTATGTTGCCTTTCGTCAGATCGGAGCCAATGACGCCTTCCTCTCGACGGTGGATGAATTCTTGAAGGAGTACGAGTACGATGACGGATCCTGACAAGACATTCGAGATCTGCTACTCTGGTGGAACCAATATCAAGGTCAGAGAGGTGTGGCCGGATGGAGATGCTCCAGAGAACCCCACGGCTGAGGATGTCATGAAGAGGATGAAGGAGTCCTGCAAGGGAGTCAAAGCCGACCTTCTCATGGATTGGAATCTCGCTGGGGACCTCGACATCTCAGTCATCGACTACAAGGTCGGCAGGGCACATTGGGACGAATGAAGAAGGAACGTCAACCACGACCAGGAGTGATGAAACGCGTCCTCTTTTCCGAGCTGGAGGGGCGGTTGGATGAGTGCCACAAACACATCCGACGCACAGGGGATCAGATCATTCTTGTAGACGAGGAGAATCTTCCTCTTGGAATCTTCATGGATATCAACACGCACAACGAGCTGAGACCGTACTTTGAGAGAAAGCTCGGACGTAGGAAGATAGACCTATGATCCTCTTCGATAAGGTCAAGATAGATGAGATACGGCATGGGTCCTACTGTGACCTGTGTCATGCCTTTCTGGAGTGGGGTGCGGAGTGCGTGGAGTCCAAGGTCTGGGACTATGGATTCAAGAGGATGGAGAAGAAGCTCCTCTGTCTTGACTGCATTGGTCCGATGTCACAGCTTGCGGACTCTCCTGTCGGAGCCTCGATACACGCTGAGGACAGGCAAGAATACCCGGAGGAAGAGTGATGGAACGCTACCCGCAGATCCCACACCGAACCCAAGTCAAGACGAAGGGGGAGATCTTCTACGCGTTCGATAAGCTCGATGGGTCGAACGTCCGCGTCGAGTGGACCAAGAAGAATGGCTATCACAAGTTCGGTCGGCGTAAGGCGCTCCTGGACAACTCCAACGAGTTCCTACCGGAATCGGAGGACATCATCCGAGCTAAGTACGCCTCGGAGCTTGAGGAGGTCTTCAAGAGTCGGCGTTGGCCTCTCGTCACCTGCTTCTTCGAGTTCTTTGGTCCGAACTCCTTCGCGGGGAACCATGTGCACGAGCCGCATGACGCTGTACTCTTGGATGTCCGTCCCTTCAAGAAAGGGATCATCCCTCCACGGGAATTCTTGAAGCACTTCGATCACCTCGACATTCCGAAGCTCCTCTACAAGGGACCGATGAACCAGGAGTTGATTGAGTCGGTGGAGAACGGGACTCTTGAAGGGATGACCTTCGAGGGAGTTGTCTGCAAGGGGAGCTACGACCGGAAGAAAGGTCGTCCGACCATGTTCAAGATCAAGAATCGAGCGTGGTTGGAGAAGCTGAGGGCACGGTGCCCTGACGAGAAGACGTTTGAGAGGCTGAGATGAGTACCAAAATTCCGAAAGAGACCACCTTCTTATGGGATGACGGGTCCTATGCTGTCGCCCGACAGGATAACGAGACATTTGCTCAGGACTTCTGTGAGATGGTGTGGCTCAAAGGTCTGCCGACCTCGTTTCGAGAGACCGAGTGGGTAACGGAAACCATTCCCACACAGTCGTCCTACTGTTGTAGTAAGACCTGTACCTGGATTGAGTACATCGATAGATGTTCCTTGTATGAGGAAGACCTGTACTACAACGCTGATTTGAAGATGATGGTGCGCTGTGACAAGTGCTTGAAAGAGAATCCGACGAAAGAGATCGCGGATCTGCGAGAAGAAGAGTAGATGCATACTTGTAGCACGACGAGAGCCTGTGAGGGAGAGCGCTGGACCTGGAAGGTAGAAGACCTCTGGGAAGCTGCTAGGGACCTCCCTGTGCATGAACTGGACATCCCAGCGGTCACAGAGATTACCGACCTCCTAGAATCACCTGTGGGGCATGTGTGGGGCTCTGAGGGAGAGTTCACCTTCTGGAATCTGTTGGAGCACATGGAGAGGGTACTTGAAGCTGACCTGAGCTATCCTATCCTGGCTAGTCCAGAAGGAAGCATTTTGGACGGGATTCATCGGCTGGTCAAAGCTCGTCTCTACGATAAGACGGTTAGGTGGCAGCAGTTTGAGGAGTGGCCTGAACCGTGGAAGAGGGAGAAGGTCACAGCTCCTACCGATTGCCCTGAACGGGACGAGCAGTGCGACCCGCAGTGTGCTGTCTGGGCTACGGGCGACCACAGGTGCAGAACGGAGTGGGAATGAGCGAAAGAACCCCAAAAGATGCGCTTCGCCACGCGATGCACCGGGCTATTCGGTATGCAGAGATGCGCCGAGACGCAACCAAGCCAGGAGCTGTCATCGAAGCGATGTCCGAGGAAGACAGGCGACTCTTGAAGGAGCTGTCCTCAGATGACTTCAAGGATGTCTGGCGAGACGTCATTCCGGACGAGCCTCCGCATGGGTCTCCTGCATGGAACGCGATGGGATGGGAGTACACTCTGAAGGCGATTCTTGAAGGCAGGTACAAATGAGCGACGAGAAGAAGAATACCGTCCTGAAACCAAGCAAGCTGAACCTCGACTGCCCGGAGTGTCAGCGCAAAATCTCGCATGAATGGGATCCTTCTGCGGAGACGTGTAGATGCACTGGCTGTGACTACACGCGCAGTGAAGATGTGGTCATGGAGCCTCCTGGAGCGAATCATATACGCTTCATCATTCACTACGAGAATGAGCTTCAGAAGGTGATGGACAGGTTGGTGTACAAATGAGCGACGAGAAGAAGGAACGTCCTGAGTGGATGGAGAAGCTGTTGGAGGCACCTCTTCAAAAGGACTGTTTGATCATGTCCGAGGGTACCTTCAAGATGCTGCTTCAAGATTCAGCACTCAGTGTAGAAGAAGGCACTATGGACGATGAGACCTACGCTGGTCTCGAAAAGGTCTTCTCAGAGAGTATCGAGCGTCGAGACGCAGCACTCAGGAAGCTCCGCGCGTTGCCTTCATTCCCAGGTTCTCTCATGGCTACGACAAGCCTCCCTAACGAAGAGGACCTTGAACAGGCTGTAGAGCTGATCCGAGAGCCAGAGACAGCCGCGAAGATCAAGGAGCTGGATGCGGAGACTGTCCCGGAGCCTTCTATGTTTGAAGATGTGGAGCGCATCCGCAAGTACACAACACCTCAGCACCTACAAGGAGTTCCTTGGACCAAGCTGAGCCGTTCCTACATGGCACGGGTCGCTCCTCATGTCTTTGAAGGTCAAGACAAGGCATACAGTCTCGACTTCGAGATCTGCAACACCTATTGGGACAACTCGGGGGAGTGTTCTGACCTCGTGGCTGAGGGACATGTGAAATGGGATGGCTGCATGAACGTCTGCTTCTACGATGACTACATGCACTTCTGCTGTCCGGATGACGCTGATGAGCTGAACAAGGCTTTGAGATGGGTCTGGTCGCAGGGGAAGACGCTAGAGACTTGGGATGAGCTGCTGGACTACTAGCTCTATCCTTTGTAGTATCCGTGGTCGATTTTGTGGCTCATTCCTAGCCCTGTACACCACTGCCTACTGACCTCCACGGGAGCCCACTTGGGCATTTCCCCATCAGACACGGACCAGGAGCTTCGCTCGCTATAACGATGTTCCCAGCTATTGCAGTCGGGGAATTGGCGGCGCACGACGCGTGCCTGGAGGGTCTTGATCTCACCAGTCTCTGGGTTCTCATAAACACCGTTCGCGATGTCTCTTGATACCACAGCAGCCGTGAACCAGTGAATCTTGACCATGAGGGTGGCTTTCTTGTCGTCTGTCATGCTTGCCTCCAACAGCTACAGTTATCTCAAATTTCAGGTCTTCTGTCAAGAGGAATTTTGCTACGTAAGCGCGGCGAGATCGCCTTTTCGTCAAAATTATCCCATGTAAGGGAGAAATCTGGTCAAAGGGTAGTAGGGAAGGAGCGCGATGTACAACTTCAACTTCACTGAACACAGCGGCATTTACTCGAACGCGAAGAGGAAGATTGCCTTCTGTGTGGAGGGCTACCGGGTATCAAGGGAAGCATTCATCGCCTACATGGAGAAGAATCGAAGTCCCTCTGAACTCGCGGAAATCTTGGAGATAGAGCAGTCCTATTTGGACAAGGGCTACACTCGCGCAAGAGAGCCTGCTCTCCTCTGAAGAAATCTAGTCAAAGTATAGGGACCAAGATGATTCAACCACCATGAAGGGAACCACAAGGAGGACACCATGAGGCGCTAAAGAACTTGAATCTTCGATTGTTGGCTTGGGACACTTCCATAGCCTAGGTCTACAAGAATCGCCCGCCTTCCCCTGAACCTGACATTCCCAGCATGCAAGTCATAGAAGACAATACGTCTATGTGACAGAGCCTTAGCCCATTCCATGAGGGTGTGGAGTTCATTCTTGTAGCGGTCCATCAGAGGTTCATACTTGAAGTTCTTGCCGAACTCCCCCCATCCTTCCAGGTCCATCCCCTCTTCTTCAACCTTGCGGTCTTTCTCTCGGTAGTAGTCCTCAAGAGCGTAGATGAGCTTGCGGTTGAGACCCTTCTTGAGCATCTTCCGGAATGGAAGATTGCGGTCTCGAAGCGTATCGAAGATATGGAGGTACTGACTGAGTTCCATCCCCGCAGCATCCGTGAGCTTCTCAGCCACGATACAGTAAAGGACCTTCGCTTCTGGAAGAGGACGGAAGACGTCATGAACCTGGAGCAACCAAGGACTCGGCTTGTCTTTGAGGATCTGAGCTGCCCACGCATCGTTGTAGTCGGTGGTGATCTTGAGCACACGTTTTCGGTTGCCCTTCAGCCAGAAGACTACCGCATACTGTCCATGACCCAGCATCGCTGGCTCTTGCGTCTCCCCCAGACGGTCTAGGATAGCCGTTGTTATCTCATGGATCTGTGCAGGCGTCTTCTCTTCGGGAAGATGCTCTCGCTTGAGGAGCTGCGCGAAGACCTTATCGAATCGTGTGAGGTCCATATACGTGAAGTCCTCTACCATTGCTTCTTCCCGTCCTTGGTCGGATAGCCCAGCACACCATCATCCATTCCAATAGGCGCTTCTTCGTCTTCCCACACCTTGGAGCCGTCTAGGAGGCGTAGGGCTTTCTTGTAGGGCAGCTCGACTGCTGTACGCAGCTTGATCTTCTTTTCCTTCCAGACAACCTCTTCCGGATAGACTAGATCTGGGTAGGTGTATGTACTGAATAGGACTACTTTCTTGCGATGCTTCGGTCGTCCTAAGCTCGTCTCCTGCACACCAGGAACGTAGGCTCCTCCGAGAGCTACGGCGTAGACTCCAGGGACAATACTCGAATCCCAAATCTCTTTAGTTCTGATGATTTCGGAGAGACCTTCATCATCGGTGAAGTGGACGTAGAAGAGGTTTCTTGGAGAGGGTTTCTGCATAATGCGCTCGTTTTTAGGTAACCGTTTGGAAACTCGTCACAAACTAGTCAAAGAGAGTAGAAGGAGATTCTACATGACAGACGAAACGTTTACCACCTCTACGGGAAGCATAACGATCTCGGTCAACGAGGTAGAACCGAACAGTCCCTTGGGAGAGATCACGGAGAACACCTATCCTATTGGAACAGTGGTTCGCCTCATCGCTGGAAGTCCTCTCATGACGGTGGCAGAAATCGTCAGCAAGACGTTGCGCAAATGCTATTGGTTCATTCCCTCTGGAGATGTTCCAGACTTCTATGAAGGCAAATGCTACGCGGAGACCTTCCATGTCAATGCTCTGATGACTGTTGATAGGGACGCTGAGTGAGCTGGAAGCAGGTCGATATCGGTGGAGCCGCGATGTGGTCCAAAACTGGGGAGACCGAGCTGCACCTATACCCTCCAAATGGTACCCTATGGTCGGAAGTAGACCGAGGTACGTTGCCTGGCTTCACTCCAGAAGGGCGTCAGCAGTATGGGGCGAGTGACAATAAGTACTTGCTGAGACTGGTAGGAGCTATAAGCGAGCGGCTTCAAGAAATCTAGTCAAAGATAGGGTATGAAGCTGACCAAAGCCCAGAAGGAACAGCGTGCCCTCTGGAAGAATCCTCCTCCTGTAGAGGCAACGAGAGAGCAGGCGCGAGCCCTCTTCGATGAGAACGGTAACTTCAAGAATTACGATCCCTACCGCCGTGCTGACGATCTGTTCTTTAACAAGGATGGCTGGCCTGTGGCAGAAGTGCTGGCATATGCACAGATTCTTGTAGACACCAAGGAGCTGGACCATTTCTGTGATGCTGTAAAGATTCTGCATGCTTGTGCGTTTGCTCGTTGCACCAAAGGGAACTACTCCCCCTGCTACATGTGGAGAAGGTAAGATGGAACGTGTGCGCATCCTAGCTCAAGACTACCTGTTGACCCATTCCTTTGGTGATCTCTACGAGAAGCACCACATCAGAGCGAGCATTCGAGGGCGATTCGTCTCTCTGAACTACCATCAGCTCAAGTCAACAAGGTCTGACCCTGTCTCGCAGCAGTGTCGAGGAGCTGTCCTCCTCCATGACCACGACGACATCGACTACGAGACTGTGGTAGGAGAGACGCAGCTCCTTGCTTGGCCTTTCAACCGCTTCTTCAACTTCAATGAAGGCGTATGCGCGGACATTGATTGGACCACAGCGGAAATCCAAGAGAAGCTGGATGGCTCGCTCTGCTTCGTCTACTACAACCCCCTCGACGGTCAGTGGGAAGTCGCTACGAGGAAGGTCCCGCAAGGCAACCTCCCTATCAATCCATATGGAACAGAGACCGTTCGTGACCTCTTTCTTCAAGGATTGCAGAGGGTCATCGGAGGCTTCAAGAGTCGAGGTGTCTCTGACTTCGATGACCTCATGAACAAGATGGACCCGTTTCGCATGCACACCTGGATGTTCGAGCTGACCTCTCCGGTCAACCGGATCGTCTGTGTGTACAATGACATCTCAGTCACCCTCTTGGGACGGCGTAATCTCCAGACGGGGAGGGAGCGGAGCGTCCGAAACAGTGCCCTTCCCTTTGGTATCCCCATAGCGGAGACCTACGACCTGAAGGATCTCAACGCCATCATTTCCTTCGTGCAAAGGCGTCCTCCGCATGACCATGAAGGGATTGTGGTCTGTGACGCATACTTCAACAGAATCAAAGTGAAGTCGGAAGCTTACGTGTTAGCGAACAAGATGCAAGGGCACCTCGCTTCAAGCCCCCAGAAGATCACGAGCATCATTCTTGAAGGGGGCTGGGATGACGTCTCAGGTCAGCTACCGGACTACATTCGGGAGCAAGGGGACCTCATGTCCCAAGCCTTCGGGGACATCGTTGCCAGAACTATCAAAGCATTCCGAGAGATTGAGAAAGAGGTCGCGGACCAAGGTCTCACCATCGAGGACAAGGACCACCGGAAGACATTCGCTCTCGCCGCCAAGGCTCGGAAGTGTGATGTCCAGGCAGTCATGAATTGCTATGGACAAAACGCGGACGCCATGATAGAGTGGTTCCATTATCGGGATGGTCGAAAGCCTGATATGCGTGGTAGGCACGTCAAGCGCATAAGGGACATGATCAAGAAGGAGATGGAACGGAATGGGACATCGCGCAAAGCGTTCTGGGAAATCCAAGAAGACGAGGAAGAATAAGACACGGAAGCCGAAGCCGAAGGTAGTGGTTCTCCCGCTGAGTCGTCATCGGGTTCGGTATCCAGAGAAGAGCGAAGAGTGGAGTCCCTGGCTATATTCGTCGCTTCGCAGGAAACGAGTCAAAGTAGTAGACGGGAGCTTCCGGTGGATGGTTCTCCCGCCGACGCCAGACACAAAGAAGATAGCTCGGCTGTCGAGAGAGGCATTTGACGCATGGCAACAGAACCAGAGCTGTACTACGAGCCCCTGACTGACAAGTACAGGCCCAAGACGCTGGATGCAGTCTTCGGTCAAGATACAGCCAAGAAAATCTTGAAGGGGATGCTGACTACGAAGAAGATAGCACGCGCCTATCTCCTCACAGGTCCCCACTCCACAGGAAAGACGACGCTCGCACGCATTCTCGCGCGAAACATGAACTGTGAAAAGGGACCTGCTAAATCATGTGGGAAGTGTCCCTCCTGTAACGCGATGGACAAGAAGGTCCACCCTGACGTCACAGAGATCGACGCAGCGAGCAACCGAGGTATCAACGAAGCCAGAGAGTTGAAGGCTCAAGCCTCTCTGGCTCCTCGCTACAAGAAACGTGTCTTCATCATCGACGAAGTTCATGGACTTACGGGGCATGCCGAAGAGGCATTACTCAAGACTCTTGAAGAGCCTCCACCCTCAACAGTCTTCATCCTCTGCACGACAGACCCTGGGAAGGTGCGCGCTACCATCCGGTCTCGGCTGAAGTGGCTCAAGCTCTCCCCTCTGAATATCAAGGACTGTGGAAACCTGGTTCAGATGGTCTCGGCTGGAGAAGGGTTCCCTCTCGACGAGACGAACTCTCAGCTCGTTGCCAAGTATGCCTACGGACATCCACGGGAAGCTCTCCACCTTGTCGAGAACATCATCGACTTCGCTGCGAGTGGCGAGAACGTGGAAGACCTGAACCAAGTCCTGGACAGGATTGTCTCCCGTGCGCTCCAGATGAGCCCCGAGATGCTCTCTGAGAAGTATGTGGAGAACGTGCTCCAGGGACTTTCGGATCAAGTCTACAAGTATGTGGCGGAAGTGGACAACGCTCCTGCCTTCCTCGAACGTGTCTGCTACATCCTCCGTCAGAGCCTCATCCTCTCCACAGGAGGGTTCAAGAGCGCGGACGAGTATTTCGATCGTTTCTTCTCGCGGGGATGGGTACGAAACTTCGGACCGGCCCAGACTCTCAAGATCTACAACATCCATCTGGACGCACTCCTGAAAGCTTCCACCTATACCATGGATCCTGTGGAGATTCTCATGAAGGCTGCGATTGAGAGTCTACTCATCATCATGGAATGTCCGCCAACCGCCAAGTAACTTCAGCGGTTACCTTGTAGACGGATGAACTACAAGAATATCCTGAATGTAGCAGACGTTCTTGACTGTGACTTCAGCGAAACCTCGTTGGCAAGAGCCCTCATTCTCAAAGAAGTACACCCTGTTATTCTTGAAGAGTATCATACTCTTGTGCATGTACAGGGACCAGGAGGCGTTGGTTGGGTTCTCCCGACTTCAACGAACGTCGAATCTGTGTATAGGAGGGTCACGCGGTTGGTTTCCAAAGGAGAGATGCTGGTAGTTCCACCCTCTCTCCTGGACAAACGTTGTATACCTCTACCCCATGACTTTACATTTATTGGGGAGACCTCCTACATGGAGGGACAAGCGCACTCTCCGCATTACAGCCAGTTCTCCAAGGACCCAGACAACTTCCGGATCATCCCTCTCTACTCTGAAGGATACGACCCCGATAGTCTCCACATCATGCTCATGGAGTGGTTCAAAGATGACCTTCTCCTCTCCGAGTATGACAAGCATGCGGTAGAGCATCTGATTGGCAAGCGACCTTGGTTCGCCGATTACGTGGGCCTGAAGGGACTCATCCTTCAAGAAAGAGTGCCCATGGAGTCTGCCGACATCTGGGAACCAAGAGGACTCATCATCACGGCGCAGCTCTCCAAAAGGCGTTGGGGTGTGCTCTACAGGTTCGGAGAGGACACACAGACCTATCTCACTACCTGTGCTGCCAATACCTACTTTGCCCCTGAGTTCGACGATGGCTGCTCCAAAGGCGACTCCGCGCTGCACTTCTTCAAAGCTGGTCTGACCAAGACTATGGTGCCGCTCTATCAGGCTACGGGGAAACTTAGTCAAAGCTAGGTGATGCTTGAAATTCTATTTAGCATAGACGCCACCCTACGGTTGCTGCTCGTCTACTGTGTCCTATCGATGACGGCGATGACTGTTCTCCTCTTTCTCATCTGGCTCCAAATCAAACGAGTCAATAATAAAGAGGATGAGAAGACAGAAACCAAACGGAACTCCACAGATAAGAGATCTCCTTGACACGATTCTTGTAGCCGTAGAGAACCATCACATAGAGTGGTACGACGCCACGGAGGGGACGGTTCCCATAGAGCCCCTCGACAAGAAGCTCTGGGATACAGCGAAAGAGGTCCGTGACGCTTTGGAGGGCAACGATGACAGACTCAGAGGGTAATACCGTCGAGCAGCCTTGGGTGGATATCGTTCCGGGGCAGATGAATCAAACCCATCAGCTCATGGGATGCATCGCTCCACTCTTGACGTACCTGGAGGGCTATGATTCCAGATCCCTCCACACGCTTCTTAGCATGAATCAGAACCCTTACTGTGAAGGGGACGGTTCGATGTCTGTCGAACAATGGAACGCAGCGGCTGATGTTAACGATATGGTCAACGACCTCCGAGAGGCATGTAGGGCATTCATGAACGCTCCGCTTGGTCCTGCTGTTCGTGAAGGACCTCGACACATAGCTCGTGCTTCCAAAGTCATCGCTAATGTCTTCGCAGACGACGACATCCCTTTTTAGGAGTATTTAAGGTAAGTTATGACAGCTACGTTCAAACGCCTTCGAGCTACCAACACTCTCACCTACCGTGAGTTGGATGTCCCCCTCGACAACCAGGGACTCGTCCTCATCACGGCGAAAAACAAGGACACAAACGGGAGCAATGGGTCGGGGAAGTCGAACATCTGGGAGATGCTCTGCCATCTCATCTTCGGGACAACGGGGAAGGGGCTGAACAAGAAGGGAATCATAAACCAGTTCGTAGGCAAGGACATGCTTGTAGAGCTGGACCTGGAGGTCAACGGTACTCCCTACACCTTCGTGGAAGCCAGAAAGCACAAGAAGCACGGGACTGGTTTCCAGGTTCTCGAAAATGGGAATGACATCACGCCCAAGCGATCTGCTGGAAAGAATGAACCTCAGCTCCTCATGCAGGAGATCATCGGGTTCTCCCTACCAGAATACCTTGGTATGGTCTACCTCTGTCAGAAATTCAACCATGTGCTCGTCAAGGGAACGAGGAGCGAGAAACAAGCCTACCTCTCCGCACTCTTCGACCTCGACAAGTATGAGGTGCTCCACAAAGAGGCTAAGGAGCGGTCCAAGCAAGTCGAAAAGGACATGGCAGGCTACCAGTCCTATGAGAGAGACCTGGAACGCTGCAATGAAACCTTGGCTAACATTCCGGATACCGCTGTCCTCACACAGGCCCTGAATGACTCCACAACCATCATCAGTCAGAAGAAAGAGGAGAGGACTCTCCTGACACAGGAGATCACCAAACTCCGAGCTGCCAACCAGCAAGCCCAGAGGAAAGTTGACGCCCTCTCTGCCTTGAATGACCTCAACTTCGCTGTCATATCTGAAGAGGCGTTCCAGACGCAGCGTACAGCGGTGGAAGCGAACCTGACGAAGGTACGTCAGACAATCAAGTCTCTGGAGCTGATGATTGAAAAGCTGAAGCACCGGGAGAAGGTCCAGAGCCAAATCCCAGCTCCACCGACACTGAGTCAGCAGGAGCTTCTTGACACAGCGCAGCAACTCCGCAGCAGCATTCCCACCAAGCAACTCCTCATTCAGCAGATTGAGGAGCGGAATCGAATCGCTGTGCAGCTCGAACAGTTCAAGACGCAGAGGGAAGCCTATCCCCCTCCTGAAGAGCTTGACGCCTCTCTTGCGAAGCTTCGAGAAGAGAACGCGACGGTCAAGGCTCAAGTACGAGAAGCGGAGTTCGCGCTCCGTGCTGCTACAGAGGCGAAGAAGTCTCTGGACGATATCACCGGGAGCGTATGTCCCACCTGCCATCGTGGAATTTCTCCGGAAGAGAAAGACCTGCTCATTACTGGTTTGGGTCTTCCGGAGAAGCAAGCCTCCTACGATACTCTGAGTCAGCAGGGACGAGATCTCGTAGCTGAAGAGGCGCAAGTCGTACAGCAGAAACTCGCTGTGGACAAGATCTTCGAGGAGGAGAAACGCCTCCTAGAGCGCTACGTGACCCTTCCTACGGACATTCTTGAAGAGGTGCAGGAAGCCCTTCAAGAGAACCAGGAAGCCCTCCAGACGGCTGAGAACCGCCTACAAATCTGGTCTACCATTGAGACCTTGAACGCGCAGCTCGCCAACTTGCCTGAAGGCGACATTGCCATGAACGAAGCTGTTCTTGTGGACTTCCAGGAGCAGAAGGCGGCCTACAAGAATGAGGGTGACATCCTCAACAAGGTGTCCATTTGGATTCGAGATGCGAACTTGGACACTGATGACCTTACGGGGGATGAGGTGCTCCAGGAGAAGCAGGGGATTCTTGAAGATCTGACGACTCAGATTGAGGACCTTATTAAAGAGCAGACTGTTGTACAGGGACAGCTTCGCGAGAGACATGAAGTCGAGACCCTGAAGCAGACGGCTGAAGAGATGTTGCAGGAAGCCTCTGCTCTTCGCCCCCGACAGATTTATCTTCCCAAGCTCGTCGATGCGTTTGGTCCGAAGGGACTCAAGACGGTTCGCTTGGATATCATCATGCAGCAGCTTGTGAAGATTCTGCCACACTACCTCAATCCCCTCTTCTCTGGTTCTGGTTATAAGGTCAGCGTGGGCAAAAATCTAGAGTTCGAGCTGTCGATGCAGCATGAGGGAAAGAGGATCGTACTTCCAGGTAAGGGGACGAGCGGAGGGGAAGCCAAATCTCTCGATATGGCGAACCTCTTTGCGCTCCGAACGTTGCGAACATCGCATAAGTCCGCTAATATATTGATTGTGGATGAGCCTTACGGAGACTTGGACGCAGGGAAGCGAGGTATCTTGACTGACCTCTTCCAGCAGCTCCGAGCTACTGAGGCTGTTAGTAGCGTGTTCGTAATCACGCATGAATCTGAGGTCTTACAGCACTCCTTTGACAAGGTTTGGACTGTGGTCCGTGAGAACAACGAATCAAAACTGAAAGTGTGAGGCGTAAGCTATGCCTAAAGGGTCAGACCTGTATATGTCCGCTGCGATGTCCGCAGCCATGGTTGAGGGAGATTGCACAGAGTACAACTGTGTGAACTGCAAAGCACCGTGCTGTGGGTTCCATGTTGGCCTCAATGAGCAGGAGTTGAAAAACGGGCACTACCTTGTGACCGAAGCTCCTGGGTATCCTATTCTGGCTCGTACAAAGGAGGGGGCTTGTGTATACCAGAATCCTGATGGGTCTTGTGGTATTTACGCAAGGCGTCCGTGGATTTGTCGAACCTATACCTGTGAGAAGGATACTCGAATTGACGACGTAGCTCGTTTCGAGACAGGACGTCCCAATATCGATACTCTCCTTCCAGATGAAAAGGCATCGGATGGCGAAGACACAAACAAGTGAGGAAATGCCAAAGTGCCGTGTCAAAGCACATGGCTACTGTAAGGGGCAGTGCGATACGTGTATTTCTCATGAAGTAGCTGAAGTCATTGCAATGGTGTCTGCTTCAGACCCGAAGACGGCACAGCTATGTCTTCAAGAATTGGACTTCGGCACGGTCTGGGACAAGATTCCGGAGAACTTGAAAGCTCCTCCTGAAGACCCCTTCTACTGCTCTATTCTTAAGACAGAGGTCGTCGTTCCCTGTTTGCTGAGGAGTTGTCCCTATTGGGTAGATAGGACATCAGCGCAGAATTGTCTCCTGTGCTACTACAAGGAGCAAGAGGGAAACGAGGAGCTATCAACACGGGAGATTGCGGAGGTCTTAGACTACACGGTCACGGAAACGAACAGCCTGTTGGAATCTGCTATCACTGCTCTTAGGCATATGGCAATTGGTCTTCCTGTCGGCAGTCAAGACTTGCAGGCGACCTTCGAGTTCGTTCAGACGGAGTATGTGTGTTGTGTCTGTGAGAGACCTACACCAGAGGACCTGACGGAAGTGCTGAGAATCCCAGAGCTTGGGTTGGCTTACTGTTCTTTGGCTTGTAGAGTACGGAAGAATCCTACAGTGATTCATCTGGAACACAAATTCCATGCGGACATTGCTGACATTTTGACCTGGACGTTGGCCAACTTTGTCAAAGCGAGTGCTATGGAGCAGGCACTGAACATGGATTCCTGTGCGATTCAGCAGCTTATCCGCCAATTCCTTGGGAAAAACGCCTTATCCGCCTTCCCTGGAGAGAAGCTCCCTGAAGCTATTCAGCCCTTCGAGGCGCTCTTCTCTTTCAACAAACTGGTTTAAAAAGCAAAGGTTATCTTTAGATGAAGTTCTTGACGCACAGAAAAAGGGTTGGTTTACGATGAGCCAAGATATGTTTCAAAAATTCCAAGAGCGAAAAGCTGCTGCTGGGCGTCCAAGGGGCGATCTCTACCTCGCAGACATTCAGCCCATGGACTCCAAGAATGCCGCGCGCATCCTGCTCGGGTATCATTCGTCTTTGAAAGAGCCGACTATGGATGAAGTTCAAGCATTCGTGGTTCAGCGCTTCAAGGGTAAGGTCGAGCCTGTTTCGCGCAGTGCTGCTCGACATCCTGATGTCAATGGGTTCAGCTTGGTCGTCAAGTCTTTCACGCCTCGTCGACCGATTGGCGATGCTGATGGCATGACGCGAGTCACTGGTTCAATCTACACAGACAAAGAGAACGTGTTCTGGGATGTGGACACCGACGAGAACGGCACGACTTTCCTGGCTCGCAGGCAAGAAGCTACTCTCATGGACATCCTGAACGAGCATCGCGCACCGTCCAGCCTCAAGAATGCCAGCTTCGCCAAGACCCAAATCTCGGCTGCGGTTGTGTATGCTGGAGATACGGTCAAAGGCTACGCGAATGGTCGTCTGTACGTCGGAACGGTCACCGACGTTCGTGGAACGGACATCATCGTTCAGCCGAAGCAGGGGGAAGCTCTCAAAGCTTCTCTGACTGAGATTATCTCGGTTGAAGAGCGAACCGCTGAGCTGGACAATGCGACGAAGCAGAAGCTGTACGAGTACTACACTCAAGCCTACGGCAGCGAAGAGTACGCTCGTAAGCTCGTATACGGACCGTAATAGCTGGTGCTGAAAGCACCTGGGAGAATGGTGCTATGACCTCCTGTCCTGTCTGCCTGAACAAGGATGCAGAGACGCTTGAAGCGATCAAATCCGCCTACCTGGATGAAGGTGCATCTGCGGAGGAGATATCGAGCGAGTTCAGCATTCCCTACGACCTCATCATGGAGCATCTCTCCAAGTGTATCACCTCTGGCGAGAACAAGATCGATGGTATGAATGATCGGTCTGAGGACCTCCAGGAAGTATACAGGAAAGTCAAAGAAGCGCTAGATGAGGCGCATATCACCTACATGGCAGACTCCAAGGGCAGTAATGCCCAAGGGTATTCTCAAATTCTGATGCAGTTTCGTGGACTTGTTCAAGACATCCATCAGCTCGACAGTCCAGAGAAGCTCGCCAGTGAGCTAGCGAATGACGTGGTTGGACCTCTTGTCTCCCGTGTCATCACTACGGTAACTGAAGAGCTGCATCGTCTCCGGGAAGACCTGACTCCTAAAGTTGGAGCGGAGCACTCCAAGGCGGTCAGCAATGCCTCCAGCGACATGCTGAAGCGTATTGGTTCTAGGCTCACCATGGACCAACAAGAAGCTGTAATCAAGATTCAGAAGCGCTTCAATGTCGTCGGGGATGACGAAGGTTCCAAGAAGAAAAAGCCCTACAAGAGTGACGCTGCTCTACACTAACGAATCCACTGAAACCTTCCTCGGTTACTTGTAGGAGAGGGAATGCCCTCTTTTTAGTGGACAACTATGCCTAAAGTAAAACCTACCATTTTAGAGGACCCTACTGCGGTTCCGTCTCTGGACTTGCCAGATCCGGAAGCAATGGTCCAACAAGCTATAGACGCTGACCTTGACGCTAGCGTCTTTTCCATTGACGAATCGGGTATTGAGTGGTGCCCTAACATTGTTGAATGGGTCACTGAGCCCAAATTCCTGTCAGCAGAGAACCCTCCCTTCCCAAAGCAGATGCAATGGATGCTTCAGCTTTTCGAGGACTACTGCCCTCATTGTAGTGATTACGACTACATACAGGACGTCCCTGCCGGGTCCTCTTTCGATGAGCTGTTGGATAGGGTTCAACCGCTGGAATTCGGCGTATGCCCTAAGTGCAGAAAGAACAAGCTCCAATTCGAGAAAGAGGGGCTGTTTCACTTCCCGAATGAAGTCAACGTGTGCGCTGGGATGCGCTCTGGTAAAACAGCATGCGCTGGGATGATTACCAGCTATCATATTCACAAGTTCTTGCAGCTTCCAACTCCTGCGAAGACCTTTGGTCTCTTGACGGCGAAGCAGACGCTGTATGGCACTTTCACTGCGACTACTGCGGGTCAAGCTGAGCAAACGCTGTGGAAAGCCTTCAAGGATTTGCAGGACGGCTCCGCTTGGTACCAAGAGTACATCAGCTTCATGGAGGACAAAGCAGCTCGTCTCGGTACGGAGCTGTACCGTGAAGGTGATACCTTCGTCTACTTCATCGGGAAGCGCATCTATCTCACCTACGCTCCTGCTGACATGAAGAAGCTTCGTGGTCGCACGAGGTTGATTGCTGGGGTCGATGAGATTGGCTTCATGGATGACAACCCACAGCGCGTCACGGCGAACGCGGATGAGACATACGAAGCTCTAATCAAGTCTCTACGTACTGTTCGCTCAGGAGCGGAAGAGCAGCGGCGTCGTGGGAACTTCAACATTCCAGACGGTCTCATGATCAATATCTCATCGCCATGCTCCGCTTCGGACAAGATCATGCGTCTGGTGGAAGAGTCCATCAGAGACCCGCGAAGAGTTTGGGATCATGTCTCCACGTGGGAAGCCAACCCCACAATCAAAGAAGAAGACCTCGCTTCTGAGAAGCGTGCGAACTACGTCACGTACCTGCGAGACTACGGTGCTATCCCTCCGATGGCGCATAACCCCTTCATCTCCTCAGAACAGTCAGTCTTGAAGCTCGCGGACAACACCATCGTTGGTCCAGGGACGATGCAGTATGAGACGCAGAAGGATGACACCAGTGACGGCTACTACGTTACTGGAAGGCTCGTGAGTTGTATCCGAGATAAGAACACGCCTCGGATTCTCACGATGGACGCGGGAGAGTCCTACTGCTCTTTCTCTGGTACGCTTTGCCATTACGAGAAGGATGTCGACCGCGCCATCTGTGACCTCATCTTTGAGATCATCCCCCGAGATGATGACCTGACAGGAAAGTGGCCTGTGCACTTCCCTTCTGTCTACGAGAATATCATCGAACGGTTCTGCGAAGATCTGAAGATCATACACGTAGTTACAGACCGCTGGAATTCGACTCAGATTATCCAGTCTCTTCGGATGCACACACTCAAGAGGCGTGCTGTAGAGGCTGAGAAGTACACCCTGAAGTGGGCGGACTTCGTGAACTTCCGCGCTCACGTCATGCAGAGCAACTGGCGTTTCCCCTATCCTGAGATGGAGATTCTGGAGAAACCGAAAGTTGTAGATTCGATTGCTGCTCGACGCCGGAAGAGACTGAATCTTGAAGATGCTTCAGAGACACAACGTATCGCTGAGGCTCTTAAAGACCTTCCTCTTGGTAATCCTGATGCGCTACAGAAGGTTCCCAACGCACACCTGCTACGTCAAATTTTGACAGTCAAAGAAGTAGGTAGGAAGGTGTTGAAGCCCTCTAATGACCAAGATGACATTTTCAGGTGTCTCTGCTTGGCTGACCGCTACATCTTCGCGAACAGAGAGATGTACGAATACTCAGGAACAGCAGGACAAAAGAATCTTCATCAGGGACCAAGTGCTATTGCAACTGTGAAACGTGCAGGCAGTCGAGGCGTCTACAGTCGGAAGAATTCTGACCGTGTAGTCGTTCGGAATGCTCGTCAAACTAATTCTAGTAGAAGACAAGGCGTCCGAAAAGTCAACAACCCAAATTTCTTTCCCAACAGGTAGGTAAGAGCAATGACGGCTACAAGCTTTGATACCCTCTTTAATCAGGTTGCTGCGGAGCAAGGCGTATCTGCTCTCTACAAGGGTCATGCGAGAAGCGCACTACGGTACGCAAACTTTGACCTCACCAACATCGATAACACAGAGCTGGCGAAGAAGATCATCTGCACGGCAGTGACCAAAGCGGCTGAAGCTGACGAAGGTGAGAAGGAAAAGACCGCTTCCACTTTCATGGTACCGATGTCTTTGAACAAAGAGGACCACGACGCTCAATGCCCACGATGCAAGAGCGCGACCCCGATGCAAAATATCGAGTTACTTAACAACGTAAAGGCTCGTTATTGTGCTCAGTGTCGGCTGACTGATATCGCGTAAACATTGAGCTTTAAGTAGGTACCAATGTTCAGTATAGCTAGGTCTCGTCGTCGTGCTCGACAACACAGCGTTCGGACTGCGTCTGCGCAGCCCGGTCCACAGGATGTAAGACAGGCTTTCTTCCAGCATCTGTCTGACCAGGCAAAACACAAGACGGCTTCCCATTCGAGGACAGCGACGTCTCCTGGTAGGACGTATTACAACCCGACGTATGATGACCTGACGCTGGACACTCTCACTTCTCGTTTCATTCCAAACGATTACAGGAAGCAGAACGAGCTTTGGCGGAAAATCTACGTAGAGGATGCTACGGCAGGACCCGCTGTCGACCTCTACAAGGATATGCCATGGTCTGACTTCGGTCTCCTTGGAGTCAAAGACCCCAAGATTCTCCAAATCTACGAAGACTGCCTCGAAGCCATCCAGCTCGAATCGCAGCTTCCTTTCATTTCACTCGATTTTCTCATGTTGGGTCGGTTCATCCCTCACTTCCTCTTCGACTCCTCGAAGGGGTACTGGTCTCGGATGATTCTCCATGACCCAGACTATATCAAGATCAGCCCCATCCCTATCCCAGGGTTGGCTCCGAAGCTCGACCTCGTGCCTACAGACGCGATGAAACAGTTCGCACGGAGCAAGGACCCCAGAGACATCGCGGCTAAGCAGCAGCTCTCTCAGGACCTCTTGGCCTATCTCCTTAAAGGACAGGAGATTCCTCTCGACCCGCGCAACACCTCCTACATTGCTAGAAGGTCCTCAGCGACGGACTCTGTAGGGACCTCCATCTACACAAGGATCCTCGATATCATCGCCTACCAGAAGGGTCTCATTCAAGGGTCTCAGGCTGCTGTGCGTCGTCGCCTTGGAGCAGTACGGACCGTCACGGTAGGAAACGAGGATTGGGAACCAACAGTAGGCGAGATCAACGAAGCCGTTGAAGCTCTTCTGGCTGCCGAAGAGGACCCTGTAGGAGCTGTCGTAGGTGTCCGACAGGGTATCGAGTTCAGTGAAGCTGGTGGTGGTTCGGCTCAGGATATCTTAAAAATCAGTGATGAGTGGCAATTTATCACCGAAGCGAAGATGCAAGCTCTTGGAATCAATGAGTCATTTTTGAGTGGTGACGCCACCTATTCATGTCTGACCGGAGACACCCTTGTTCCAACGAAGGAACAGGGGATTGTACGTCTAGACGAGTTGCTCAAAGAAAAGAACCCAGACGAAAAGACTCCCCGTCCTTTGAGCGTTACAGTAGACTCTCGTTTTGGACTGGCTAGTACAAAAGTTTGGCTCTACAACGGGAAAGCTCCAACATACCGCATTCTTACAGAAAGTGGTAATGAACTGACAGGTACTCCAACGCATCCCCTGTTGGTACTGCGAGGAGTCGACCTAGACTTCGTAGAGCTGAGAGATCTTCAAGAAGGAGACCTCCTCTGTATCAGCACAAATAAGGTGGTGAGAGAGACCACATTGGAATTCTCTCTCAGTGATGCCTGTAAGAAGACTGAGGACTCTTTTGTCACGTGTGCTGAGTGTGGAAAAACATACAAGAGTCTTGGGTCGCATATCCTCGCTCATGGTTTGGATACAAAAGGCTACTTGACGAAGCATCCTGGAGCATCTCTGACTAGTGCCTCTGCGCGGCAAAATATTGCCAATGGAGCAACCAAAGAGGTCCAGAAGCCACGCGCCATGACGCCAATGCTCGCCTATGTGTTGGGCAGTCTGACGGCTGAAGGGTGGCGTGATAAGTACTCCTTCTGGTTCTCCAACTCTGATCTCTCTTTCCTGGATAAAGTAGAGGGTTTTGTCGCTGAGGTGTTCGGGCTGACAGGAACCAGGCACCTTATGCTTGAAGAGGGTACCCCTCAAAGTATCAATGGTGTCGAGACAGTATGCCATAAGAACGTCTACGCCACTAAATTTGATAGCCTTCCTGTATGCTGCTGGTTGAATGAACTAGGATTCACGGAGAAGAAGTCTCTCGAAAAAGAGGTTCCGTGGTCTATTCTTCAAGCAGACGCGTCTTCTCAGAATGCCTTCTTGGCAGCTTTCTTGGAAGGAGATGGGTCTGTTAGAGAGAACAGAGAGCAGGCTACCTTCCTGAGTGGAAGTCCAGAACTTCTTCGCGGCATTCAAGCGGTGCTCAATGCGCATGGCTATGCTTCAGCTCGTCGGAATGGTCGACGGCTGACCTTGGACCGTCATGATAGCCTTGAACTCTACAAGAATCTCAAGCCGTATGTTCTCACGAAAAGCATCGTGCAGGGAAGGAAGCTAAAGTCTAGGAATCGTTTTGGAATTCCTATTGAGCCCTTGCAAGAATTCTTGAAAGCCCGTCAAACAAAGACCAACAGACACGGGAGCTTCTACAAGAATGACTCGGGTGAGGAAGTCTGCATCAGTTGGCATAAACTAGGGACGCATCCTCTTCGTGATGAGAAGCGCCTGTTGTATGACCGTGATGACCGTGGCGATTACACGAGTCTGCTGACAGCGCTCCACAAAATTAGCCCAAGTTTCACTGCGAAGTTGAAGGCTCTTTTTGTACTACGATATCGATTCACTCCTGTTACTTCCATTGACGAGGCTGGAGAACACGCTGTGTACGACCTCTCTATGGAGGACCGAGAGAATCGTTCCTTTGTAGCAAATGGTCTACTTTCCAGTAATACAATGGAGACCCTGTTGTCAGTTTTCCTGGAAAGGGTACGGGCACACCGGGAGTTCATCACCAGATTCTTCATCGAAGACAAGATCCTTAAGCCAATCGCTGAGATCAACAACTTCCGACGCATCCCCGAGAAGAAGCTCGCGCACCGCTACCGTATCGCCGACTCGACGACGAACGAAGAGTGGATGATCCCTACGGTTCAGTTCTCCAAGAATCTCCGTCCTGTAGCCGACCGTGAGTATCTAGAAATTCTGGAGATGGCGCAAGAGCGCGGTCTCCCTGTCACTCTGAAGACGTGGGCTACCTTTGCGGGGTTCGACCTTCAAGATGAGCTGGAGCGTCTTCCGGAAGACTTGGCGCTTCGTCGGTCTCTACGAGAATACCAAGCGGCGACGGACCCAGACTACGCGGACAAGATCCAGAACATCACTCAAGAGTCTGGTCTGGTTGTGCCCCTGAGAGTTTGGGCCAACTCGATTGGTTTGGATATCGATGAGCTGGCTTTGGCTATGGAAGATGATGTAGCACTGCGGAGGAAGTTCCGTCAGTGGGCTCTACAAGCATCTCCTGAAATGCCAGATAAGATTCGTGACGCTATAGAGCAGGGCGTCCCCGTTCCAATCGCGGAGGTTTCCTCTGCCTACGGGTTGAACCTCGACAAGCTTCTTGAAGTCAAGGATGACGATGTTGCTCTCCGTGTAGAGATCAAGAAGTGGCTGACGGCTGTGAGTCCGGAAGCACGCGACTTCCTGGAGATGGCTCAAGACAAGGGTATCCCTGTCAACCTAGAGATGTGGGCCAAGGTCCTGGGTCTCGACCTCGCACAGCTCCGAACAGAAGCGCCTGAAGATATTCAACTCCGTCAAGAGCTGACACCTTGGCGCAATGCCGCTGAAGGTGAATTCGAGGGAGAAGAAGGAGGAGAAGAGGAAGGCGACTTCGGGGAGCTTCCTGGCTTCGGTGGTGCAGAAGAGGGTGAAGAAGAAGGCGGCATGCCTCCAGAGTTGGGTCTTCCTGAGATTCCGGAAGAGCTGCCTGGAGAGGGTGAAGAGCCCCATGTTCTGGAAGTCGAGAAAGAAGACCTACCAGAATTGATCGATAAGGTCAAGGAAACGCATCCAGACGCTGAGATCCCCGAGCTGCCTCCAGAGGTGAAGGATGAGCTGGAAGAAGGGGAAAAGGTTCCTGGAGCTGAGGGAGCTGAGGGAGCTGAGGAAGAGATTCTTGAAGAGGAGCTGCCTCCTCCGACGCCGAAGAAGCGTCCTGTCCGCAAGCTCACTCCTGAACAAGAGGAGAAGCTCACAAAGTCCATCCGAGACGTTCTGATGGAGGCGTTGAAGACGCACAAGAAGGCGGCTGATACGGCACAAGCAGCGACGAAGTTCTACAAGAATGGCTACTTCTCTCTCGCTGATACCATCTATAAGAAAGGTGTCACGGCGACGTCGGAAGATGTTCCTGTAGATCTCGGCTACCTCCTGGATGGAATTCTTCCGGATGATGTCATACCTCCACAGGGATACTTGAAGTCTGACGTCTTGGAGTATAAGACGGTCGACATTCCTATGGATGAGTGGCAGAACCTCATTGACAAGCTGAACCAGACGCAGGCTCGCCAGTCTGGTTCGTGGGGGAAGTCTCTCGCGGAGTTCTTGAGGACCAAGAGTCCCTTCCCGACACATCCGCAGAACGCGCTGACTTGTGTCTCCCGTGTACGCATCTTTGTGTCGCATAAAACCAAGTATGTTCGGATAGTTCCTGAGCTGTCCTCTGATAGGCCGGATTTCTACACATGCACGTACTACAATGTTGTGCGGTTGAAGCGTCCGGATGAGATTGACCCCAAGAAGCTCCTCTTGACGGACCTGGAGCGCTCCTTCCAGATGCAGTTGCTTCTGGCTGATCCTCCGAAAGAAGAGGTCCCTCTTCCGGACGTGGTTCCGGTGGAGACTCCTGCTGCTCCTCCGCAGCCTCCTCAAGTGGTCAACATTAACATCCCTGAAGGAACGTCGGAGCAGGTTGTTCAGATCATGCGCAGCCTTCCCATTTGGAGTCGGGACAAAAAGTTCGTCGACCTCCGTCAGAGAGAAGCCGAAGTCCTCGTCAAAAAGGTGTTGAACGCCAGGGGTATTGGTCGTCAGGGACGCTATGCCATGCAGATGGGATTGCTCAATCCCAAGAAGAAGCAGCTTGCACAGTACATTCTGGCGAGACTGGGACTCATTAAGGACGTCTCATTGGAGCCGGATGTTGCTGCTGACATCGTGAACCATCTGACCAAGAGGGTTCCACAGGCTGCAAATCCAGAGCAGGTCAACGAATTGTTCATGATGGCGTCCATGAAGACTGATGATAATCAGCCGAGACGGGCAGCTCCTGAACAAAACACTCGGAATTGGCCCATGGCTTCCAGCCAACTTTTGACCGGGCACATCCCAAAATCCAAATAAATAATAAGTACCTTTCAAAACTTAGGTTATATTGACCTAGAGAGGTGCAAAATGCCTATTCTAAAAGTGGGCGAGTCTGAAGCTGCCTCCAATATTTTTGAGGGGCATGGTCTCGACGTCAGAGCTGACGGCGAAGGGAACACCCGACTTGCGTCTCCGCTTCAGCAACGACCTCTGATCGACATTTCGTGGCTTCCGTTGGCGTCTCCCGCCTACAAGATTAGCCCGCACATCGCGGACTATGTCTTCGTGGAGATCCCGATTGTCACAGCAGATGTACCGAACAGAAACCTGGATTGTTTCCCGCTGGCTGAGCTTCTTCGCTTCGACGTGCAGTCCGGTAAGCCTGTGTTTGGAAGCTTCATTGGAAAGCCCACACACGCAGACCATGACAACAAGGACCCATTGAAGGCGAAAGGTGTTATCTTTGACGCGTACATGACCCCGATGGAGATTCGTGGTCATCGCTATGTAAAGGTAAGGATTCTAGCTGGGTGGGACCGGACGAAAGACACTGCTCTCGTCCAGAAGATCCTCAAGCGCGACCGGGTAGCTCATAGCATGGGAGCTTGGGTGGATTACACTCAGTGTTCCTACTGTGGAGCGATTGCGAAAAGCGGGCAGATTACATGCCATCCCAAGGGTCAAATCATCGGAGGTATTCTGGTGTATGAGACTTGCGGAGGGGTGTGTTTCATCGAATCATCTAGTGTCGGCGACCCCGCTGACTTTGACGCTGTGGACAGTGGAGTCAAAAATCCTCCACATTCCGAAGCAGCTTAAATTTAACTAGGTTACTTGGAAGTGATGTAGGTTAGTTATCTTTGTATAAAGGTGACTATGAAAGGAGTTCACAGTGACTGAGACCCGAGCAGCCTTACGAGAAAAGCGGAAGGAAAGGATGGCTCAGTACGCACAGGAAGATGAGTCAACTCAAGTTGAGGCGAATGCCGATGCTGACGAGACCACCCCTGAGCCCGCCCCGAAAGAGGCGGTAGCTGAGACGGTGGAAGCGGAAGCCGCTACCGAGACGACTCCTGAACCTGAAGCTACTGAAGTCGACGCTTCTGCGGATTCTCCAGAGGGCACGACTCCAACAACCGAAGGTGGGCAGTCTTACGAAGAAACCGCACCCGCTCCGGAAACCGAGTCTGCCGGTCAGCAGCTTATCGCTGAGGTAACAGCATGGGACAATCTCCCGGCTGACGCTTCCGTCGATATGGTGTTGTTCCAATACGACGAGGAAAACCCGAGCTGGTCCGTGTTCGCCGCAGGCCAACCGCTCGCCGAGGTCCGTCTATCGGATCAACCAAATCCCGCTGACATCCGTGCATTGTTTCTGAGTCAAGGCTATGCCGAAACCGTCAAGAAGGCGTGTGCACAGGATGGATTGCAGAAGACCCTGGAAGGGATCTCTGCTCGCCCCTACGCCGTTGCCATGGAGCGCTCTGATGTTGTAGCGCAGCTCCGTGAAACGATGGAAGCCGAGCAAGCCGATTCTCTCCGGGAAAAGCAGGCAGAAGCCGCTCAAGATCTCATGAGCGCGCTTGGTCTCGTCTTGACCGCCATGCAGAAGGGCGTGCTCGTGAGCAACCCTCTGAAGACCGCTCTGTACGAAGCACTGGCCAACGTAGGTGTGGCAGCTCCCGTACCGACAGTCGAGGCTGTTTTCGACGAAACCGGTCCCGCTTTCTTCGAGACCGCAATCAATCAAGCTCGCGAGTGGGCGTCCTACAGTCCGGAAGCGTACCATCAGATTGAGGCTTCGGTCAACAAAGCTGAGAAGTACACTCCGTCTGAGGTCGTCAGTGCACCGAATTCTCCTCAGTTGGCACAGCAGGCAGCATTCCCTGAGTTGCCCGCGAACGTTCCGCTGGAGACGAAGACGGCTGGTCAGGAAACAATGGATCGAAAAGCCGCGCTGCGACAGCGCTTGGCACTTAAGTAAGGGAAGGAATAAATCATGTACGATCGAAATTTCTCAGACCTGGAAGCTCCTCGGGAGTTCCCCCTCGCTGCTGGCGCGAACGTCGCAGAAGAGGGCCAGCTCTTTGTTTTTGTGGATGACGGTGCTGGTGGCTCCGCAGTACAGCCTTCGGCTGGTGCTGCCGGTGAGCGCCTCGCTGGATTCTCGTCCACGGACGCTTTCCTCCACGTAACGCGCTCCCTCGTTGAGGATGCGACTGTTCCGGCTGCGGCTCCTTTGACCGTGCAGCTTGAGAACACGAACCTCGTCGGCGCAGCGGGCACGGACATTCGTGTGTGGGACGTCACCCAGGCTATCAACCTCGTCTTCAACGTGGCTGTTGGTGTTGGTCAGTTCAACGTGAACTACGCGACTGGCGTTCTCACCTTCAACGCGAACGAGGCTTCGGATGTCTTGGAGATCACCTACAGGTACAACCTGACGGTAAACGAGGCTCTGACGCGCTACCAGGACGCTGGCGTGCACCGCTATGCCCAGCAGTTCTTTGCGCAGCTCGCCGTTGTCGGTGGTCACGGGATCATCTACACCAACCAGTACGATGCCGCGCAAGCGTGGGCTATCGGCGACCAGGTTTTCTCTGGTGCGGCTGGTCAGCTCGTCGGTGCCGGTCCCGGTACGCTGGTTGGAGTCGTTCACGCGACTCCGGAAGTTGGTCAGACTGACTCGGATCGTCCCGGCATGCTGGGCGTTCGCTTCGAGATTCAGCCCGTCTAACCTCTGACCTCGCTCTCTTCCTTCTTCTTTCCACACATTCTCTCGTCAAAACCACCAATAGGGATACGTCTGTCTGATTCTTGTAGACAGAGGGTCTTCCTCTTTTGGGGTTATTTTGTAACAACCTCCTACTTTTCACTTTTAAAACTAAGGGTTGAAAAGAGTAGGTTATATGCAAAGTGGAAGGTGAAAATGAGTGCTGTAGAGAAAAGCCTTCATATTCGTCTTTTTGAGGCGAATGACTATCCAGTGCGGTTAGCCGCTTTGGAAGACGCCGCCGTCAGTCTTATGGAAGCCGGTTTTACGGATCAAGCACGCAGCGTTATGGAAGTGTACGCTGACTTCATGGACTATGTGCTGGACAATGGTCTCGACATTCTGTTGGCAGAGGGAATTGATAACCTTAAAGAAGCTGTCAGCGACCGAATGCAGACCAAACTTCGCTTCAAGAAATTGAAGATGAAGCACAAGACAACCAAGAAGAAGTGGCTGTGTTGTAAGAAGCCGCGACTGAAGAAGCAGCGTGCATCTGGCAAACGGGTTTGGATGTCCACCTGTCGCTATCGAGACTTGAGAAGTAGGCGCATCAGAGTCATGAACATGATGCTTGGCAAGGATACTTCAAAAAAGCCGAAGTTCGTCACAGTGCAAGGGAAAAAGATGCGCTGGTGTACCGGACAGAACGCGAAGTAACTGCGAAGCTGACTCTGTGCAGTTTCCATAAAGGACAACGGAAAAGGTAACCAAAATGACTATGATGATTGCAGGAACGGACGTTCCGGCTGTTGAGGGCCTTGCTCGCCCCGATGGCAACAAGATCTTCGCGAACATGGGCGACCACTTCGAGATCAACGCCAATGACAAGAAGGGTCTCATGCAGCAGATCGGCTATCTGCTCAACAACTACGGCAACGGCAAGCTCGCTGAGTCGCGTGTTTCCGGTCGTGAGAAGGCAGCTCAGGTTGCAGAGCGCAATCAGGCTCTCGCTGAGGCGTACCAGGATCGCACTGGTAACGACTTCGAGCTTATCGGTGAGGTCGTAACTGACCAGATCATCGAGACCTCGGAACGTCAGGGTTTCGCTCGCACCATTCTCGGCGTTCGACCGCTGGGTAAGGGCGAAGACGCCAAGATCCCCGTGCGCAAGCGCGACGTGGTTGCGTTCATGGCTACCGTGGACAGCAAAATCACCACGCAGGAAATCCGACAGGCGTATCTCTACCCACCGCTCTTCTCCGTTGACGCATACATCGTCATCGAAGAAGGTGACATCCAGGGTGCACCGTTCGATCTCCTCGACGCGAAGTACCAGGACGGACTCATCGCGATGATGGTTCGTGAAGACCGCATCCTCCGCGACCTCATGCTCGCAGCGGCTCCGCTCTTCAACGACCGCGTTTTCTTCGGCAACTTCAACCCGGCGTCACTGGCTCAGATGCAGACTCAGGTCTCGTCCTGGGGTGCCCCGGCTGCGAACCTGTTGATTGCCTATGATCTCTGGCAGGACATCATCAGCAACAACGACTTCGTGAACTGGTTCGATCCAGTCCACCAGCACGAGCTGATCCTCGAAGGTCGCCTCGGTACGCTCCTCGGTATGCAGGTCCTCACGGACGGCTTCCGTTACGAGCAGCTCCGAGTTCTGGAGCAGGGCGAAGCTTTCGTGACCGCGCCTCCTGGAAACCTCGGCGTGATCCTTGAGCAGACTCCTCCGGAAGCCAAGGCTATCGACCTCGCGGTCGTCGGTCAGGCAGCCCGTGGTTGGTTCATCCACTCGGGTGAAGGCATGATCATCGGCAACGCCCGAGCAGTGTGCTTCGGACAGCGCGTCTAATCCCTTTCTGTCCTCCTCGTCTTTCTTCTCCAATACTCTACTACATATTTGTTTTCGCTCTCTCTTTCGAGGGAGAGCGGTGTCTTCTACCTACACCAGAGGTGGTAGCTAAAGTTGCTGCTACCAATGGTGTGAGGTTATCTGTATGTGTATCCGTAGCGTTAAATGGAGCAAGTCATGCCTGAAGATACAAAACTGAAAACCTGTTCAAACTGTGCTGTTTGGGGTACTGAGTACCGTCTCGCCAATCGCACCACAAGCTGTGCGGGTCTTGGGTTCGATTCCAATGATACCTGTGACAAATGGACCGCTCCCTTCCAGGCTCTTGTCCGTGTACGGGAACCTTCTCTAGCTCAGATCCTACAAGAAAAGGATCTCCGTGATCCCTGGAAAGAGCTTCGGACAAAGCTCGCTTCAACGACGGCTTACTACAACAAAGAAGACGGCTACTACTATTACTTCTTCGAGGGACAGAACTCACTACAAGAAGCTGAAAAGTTCGCTGCTACACTCTCAGCGGACCACTACGTCCAGAAGAGTCAGGGTAGGATCATGCCACTTCGCTTCGAGAACATGGAGGAAGAGGACAAAGGTCGCTTCCAGCAACTCGCCAAGGTAGCCAAAGCAGAGTAACACATGACCACCTACGAATTAGGCGTGTCTGCGACCTATCATGAGACGGGGGATATCGTGCTCGTCACGACCTATATCCTCGACCCTACGATGGGACCAGAAGGCACGTATAGGCCACAATTGGTCAAAGCAGGAACGTGTACTCTCCTCTCTGGGGACACTCCCATAGACTGCCCTGTTGAGTTCGATTGGAGAAGCGGAACGAGTGAAGGCAGCTTCCAGATTTTCTTCATCCATCCGTCCAGCCTTCACCACCTGATGGTTCGTTTGTCGCTGCTCGTTATCGACGGTACAAACGAAGACACATACGAGACAGAAACACACGTCATACGTGTTGAAGCTGAGGACTTGGGTCTCGCAGCCCAGCCTATGGAAAATGAGGTATACTGATGGTTCTCCATAGTAAGGAAGCTTCTGATATCGATGTACAGAGTCTCACTGAGGTTCTGGCGCGTAAGGGGTTTCAACCAACAGAAATTCGTGCACATCTGGAGAGCTTCAAGCTTCCAGTTCCTGATTTGACCAAGGTTGCTGCTTTCCAGATGACTGCTCAAGCTGCTGAAAAAGAGATTGAGCCTGCTATCAGGGAAGCTGCCCAGCGTCTTGGTAAGAATCCTTCTGTAGACGAAGAGTCGTGGCTGCTCATGGAAGCAGCTCGTTCTATTGGGGATGAGCTGATTTCTGACACGATTCTTGAAGCGGGTACCTCTCCAGCCCCAGACACTCCTCCCAAGGGTATCAATCCGAAGGCGATGGGGGTTTGGAAGAAGCTCTTCAAGGAACACGGTAAGGAGATTACAGACGCAAAACCAGCGAAACAATGGGGAGTTGCTGTAGCCATCTTCAAGAATCTGGCGAAAGCTGACGGCTACGAGCCCTTCGTCGAGAAAGCCGCGTGGACTCTCGATTCGATGTCTCTGGAAGAGAAAGCCCAGACCATCAGTACTCTGACGGCTCTCGCTGAGAACCTGGAGATGTTGGGGCTGGAGGACCTGGCGTCTGATGTCGACGCTGTGACTGCTTCCTTTGAGGAGAACATGACTTCAGAGGAGAGGCGTCTTGCGATGGCGACTGAGAACGTGCGCATCTCTTCTATGCTGCGGGATGTACAGGTCATGCCCTTCGAGAACTTCGCCATGATCGTCGCTCAGAGTCTGGACTCTATCAAAAGCCGAGACTTCACCCGACTCTTCAAGAAAGCCTCCAAACTTCTTCGAGAGGGAGGGAACGGCTATCTTCATGGCGTCAAGCAGGTCTACAGCCTCTTCGCTGACGTCTTCACAGAGGACAAAAAACTCTTCTCTCAGGCCCCTCCAGAGGCTCTTGAAGCGGAGTTGTTCCCTGTATCCTTGGGCTACGTCCATGACGCCATCATGGCGATGGTGGACAGCGTAGGGGGAGATGACTTCTACGAGCCAGAAGAGAACATCCCTCCAATCAATCGAAGGAAGCTCAAGAACTATCTGCAAAGCCCCTACGTGGAAGGTGAGATACACAAGGTGTTGTCTCGTAGTCCCTTGTGGCGACAGCAGTTTGGACTGTAGAGGCGTATCATGCTGACTGTTCCCAGGAACGAATCTTACTTGTTCGTCGCTACCCAGATTCTGGATAAGTCGGCGCTCCCTCCTGTACCGGCTGAGCCTGACTTGCCCCCTTTGGGTCTCATCTATAGAGATGTCAATGGTGCTCCGGTGCCTGCAACAGAGATCGCTGGAGGATCCGTCACCTTCGTTCAACAAGCCACTTCTACCGGCTTCTACGGCATAGGTCTCCCTATCAGTGCTACGACTCCGCTTGGACGATACTGGATGCGCGTGACGTTCGATGTTGGTGGAAGCCCCCAAGCTGAACTAATTCAGTTTGAGGTGGTGGAACCGGGGAACTCTCTTCTTGTAGCGCTCGCCGCTATCGGCTAGACCTACTCTTCTCGCAGACGCTCTTCAATAATCTTCTTGTCGGAACGTCGTCTGGCGTGAGAAAGCGCTCGTTTAGCGTGTCTTCTAGCTACATGCCAGTGGTGGACGTCCTCTTCATGAGCGACGGCTTTGACGCGTCCGCACCGCTCTTCTGCCCACTTCAGCGATTTTCGATGACGTTTCATACTTCTTGTAGTTAAGTAGCCTCTGTAATTACGAGGACTAACAGCAATAGAGCCCTTCTCTAGGTTATCTTTTGGCAGTATGAGCTGTTGTGGACAGAAGACGTCTGGAAATACTCGCGCTATTCAAGCCCTGATGGACAAAGCCCTGGAGCTTGAGGAAGCTGGGAGAGAAGCTGAATCCACCTTGATTCTTGAGAGTTTGGCCGACTATTTTGAGACGGTCCAACAGCGCAAGAAAAAGAAGAAGTAGGAACACATGCTTGTCCCGATTGAGATACTCTTCCCGATTAATATCGTAGCCAACTCGTCACACACGTTCACTCTTGAAGACAACGTGTCTGACTTCCCGCTGTTCGATCCGATCCTCATGTACTACAATGTGAGTGCTGAGGAAACACACTACAAGATTACCCGCGCCCTCACTGTTGGGAACAGTTCAAATCCACTGATGTCGGGAACTTACTCCAAGGACCTTGTAGACCTCACAGTAGCAGCGGACATGGTTCTACGGTTTGAGCCTGAGCATCGCATGTTGACCCAGCGTGGTGTCTACCCAGAAATCGTCCATACTGTGGAAATTACGAACAATTCAACAACGGTTGACATCATAGTCTACGCCATCCTCACCGGGCGTATTTGGGAAACTCTTGCTCATTCTCCAGAGCGGCTTCCGGTCATTCGTTAGGAGCAGCCATGTCTATCGATGAAACCAAGACCAAAGAGATCAAAGAACTTTCTTCCCTCGTATCTGCTTCTGGACATCCAGATCAAGCACAGGTGCTCCTGACTCTTCTCGCCGCCAAGAAGAAAGACGACGACAAGAAGAAAGACGAGAAGAAAAAGAAGCCGAACAAGGACCAAGAGGAAGCGGAAGAGAAGCTCGACGAAGAGAAGAAGGAAGAGGAAGAGAAAGAAGACGATGAGGTTGAGGAGGGTCCGGAAGACTCCGTAACCGGTCTCGACGTCCCTGAAGACGTTGACGTTGACGTTGAGGTCGAAGAGGAAGTTGTAGAAGAGGAAGAGAAGCCCAAGGGCAAGGGCAAGAAGGACGACAAGAAAGAGAAGAAGCCCAAGGGCAAAGGCAAGAAAGAGAAGCCTGACGAGGAGCTAGAAGAAGTCCTTGAAGACGAGATTCTTGAAGAGGAAGATCCTCAGAAAGAGAAGAAGCCCAAGAAGAAGGAAGAGAAGAAGGAAGAGAAGGCTCCCAAAGACGACAAGAAGAAGGAAGAGAAGCCCAAGGACAAGGGCAAGGACAAGGGCAAGAAGGACGACAAGAAAGAGAAGCCCGACGAGGAGCTGGAAGAGGTTCTTGAGGAGGAGGTTGTAGAAGAGGAAGCCCCTCCGAAAGAAAAGAAGGACGAGAAGAAGCCCAAGGGCAAGGACGAGAAGAAGCCCAAGGATAAGAAGGCTCCGAAAAACGACAAGAAGAAGGAAGAGAAGCCCAAGGGTAAGGAAGAGAAGAAGCCCAAAGAGAAGGGCAATCCTGACGAAGAGGCTGAAGTAACGGAAGAGGACATCCCCGAGACGGACAAGCCACCGGAGCCTGACGAGAAGGAAAAGAAGCCCAAGGGCAAGGACAAAGAGAAGGAAGAGAAGCCCAAGGAAGAAAAAGACGAGAAGGGGAAGCCTGAAAAAGAGAAGGAGGCCCCCGAAGATATGACTCGTCAAGATGAGATCATCGAAGATATCGAAGAGGAAGTCGAGGAGGACGAGAAGGATAACATCGATCCTGCTGACATCCCCGATGTGACTCCTGACGGTGGTCTTGGAGAGACGCCTAAAGCCGAAGACGCTAAGAGCGACAAGGGCAAAGGGAAGAAAAACGACAAGGGTAAAGGGAAAGACAAGGGGAAGGGCAAAGCCAAGGACGACGTGCCTGTAGAGACAGTCGACCTCGAAAAGGTGGTCGATACCGTCATGGACAAGATCCGTCCCTTGATCAAGAAGGTCTTTGAAGAGGCGTGATGAACGAAGCTCCTCAATCCTTGAAGTTAGTCTTTGGTGCCCACGCGGCTGGGAAGTCCACCTTTGTAGCTTCCATACAGCCAGAACGAAACATCGGGAGCCGCAGCTTCGACCCTTCTCCTCCATTCCTCTGGGAACGCTTCTTCAACGCTCCTGGACTCTACGAGATTGCGCCGATGCTCCCTGGAGCTGTCCAACTGTTCGACCCCTACAACAGCACAGCTTCCTTGGAGAGTATCAACTTCAAGAATCTTGTAGTACCTCCACCTACGTTCACCTTCATCCACGTCGAGCCCCCATTCGAGGAGCATTTAAGACGTTATATGGTTAGAGACGGTAAACGTCTTGGTCTCTCTCAGAGAGAGGCAACTCAACTACTTGTACGACTTCGCGGGTACTACAGAGGGATAAGCCAAGCGCTCACGAAGCAAGGACGATCCGTCTCAAAGGTCTGCGTATAGGAACAGCGAATGCCGGATACTGTACAAAAGTCCTATGATTACGCTGAGCTGCTCACTGAGATAATCAAGAGCATGCCAAAGAAGCTGAATCTCAACCTGCTTCAGAAGCGAACACGGAAGAAGCTCGCTCAGTTGGAGCCGGATGCTTGGCGCGGATATCTGGAGAGCGCTCTGCTGGAAAACCTTTCTACTTTCTTTTTTGAGACGGATGACGACGGGAACGTGATTCGGGAGGCTGCCGTTATGGCCAAAGAACGAGACGTACACAAGGAGCTTCTTGTAGCGGCTGCTCATGCTGTCGACACAGGAGACGCAGACACTGCGCGCTTTCTCCTCCAAGCATTGGATGATATGACTGGAGATGAGGAGATAACGGAGCTTCAAGAAGAGGTTCAGATGTCTCCCTACCATCGTCTTCCTATGATTGAGGACCAGAGTGCCACCATCGGTCCGTGGGCTGGGTTGAGCTGGATTCGTCTCACCGTGGACCGAGCGAACCACGACCCGAACTGGGTCAAGTACTGCAAACTCCACCGTGCTCCGCATGTTGGTCCTCTGACGTGGGACTTCCCCATCTTGCCGCATGAGGATGCACAAGACGTGCTCCGCACAATCAAGGATGAAACGGGCTATTCCCCTCGTTGGTATGAGCAGCTCGACCTACGCAGGGAGATTGATCACGACCTTCCTGGACGTCCCTTCCTGGCTGAGACGGAAGACGCTGAGTAGCCATGTCGCTGAAGACAGCCATCATTCGACCGTGCGACAAGAAGGATATCGACCCTGATCGTCCTCTTTCCGAGCAGAAGGTCTGCCTCTACTCTAAGAAGACGCCTGGAAAGCTCCTGGGTCGACATCCGAATGAAGAGAGCGCACGGAAGCAAGAGGCTGTCATCCAGATTCATAAGCACGCCACAGAGTGTGAATGCGAGGAAGAGCGCACAGCGAATCTAAAGGCTCTCCAGACCTACCTTCTCTACGAAGTCGCGAAGCATATCATAAACTACGCGAAAGGCAAGCGTCTTCAGAAGCCTGCCGAGAAGGTATGGAACGATCTCTTCAGCAAGACCTTCAAGGTGACAACCCGTGGTCCCTTGAAGCGAGGGCAAGAAGGTGGGCAATACAAGGTCTCTGGGTCGCTCATCTTCACCAGAGGAGACACCAATCGTCCTATAGAGCTTCTAATCGTGGCAGCCTACTGGAAGTTCAAGATGACGGTGCTGTTCCAGCTCAAGGAGAAGAATGGCCGAAAACCCATCTTCTCTGTAGTGGACAAGGACGTCTCGAAGGTAGTGAAGAGCGCTAAGGAGTTCATAGCGCAGAACCTCGTCTTCCCTCCGATCAAGGCGGGAGATAGAGTATCCATCGATATTTTTCCACACAAGGGGCGTGTGGGGGTAGTTCAAAGTTATCAACCATTTGCACGGCGAGTGCTCGTTCGATTGGATCCTGTCATGCAGGACGACCAACCCGTGGACGTGTGGTTTGACAGGGATCAGGTGACTCTCATGACAACGAATATGATCACGCGACAGTTCCAAGCCGCGATTGCTGCCTTGGAACCACTCCATCCGGACCTCGCTCAGAAGCTCGCCAAAGCAAAAGAGCAGTACAAAGCGAAGACAGCTCTGGAGAAGATGATCGGGGAGATGGTCCAGGGGCAATCCGGAATCTGGCTGGACAAGAAGCAGATGGCTCTCCTGGTCCTCGAACTGCACAAGCAGGGGATCACGGAGCCAAAAGACGGTACGCATGACGAGATTGCGCAAGCCGTCGGGAAGCTCCTGGACAAGCTCATCCCTGACGCTGGGGACAAGAAAGAGAAGAAGAAAGACAAGAAGGGGTCACTCCATCCTCTGACTCTTGAAGTCTTCAAGCATCTCCAGCGGGACCACGGCTTCATCGACGCGCACAAGAACGATGTCACGGAACCGCAAGACACGTGGTTCAAGCTGGATTACGTCGATGACATCTCCGTGAAGAAGGGGCACCTGGTTCTTGGGACTACTGACGTCCTCGTACCGAACTACGTCGAGGGCGAGTTTGATACCCAGGATGTGGATATCATACAGGTTCACCCCATTCTTGAAGGGAAGAAGGCTAGGTGTCAATCCTTCGATGTTCTGACCATCCCCGCTTTCGGGGATGTCCCTCCGCGCATGTACGTGGACTTCGGGTCGAAGAGCTATCTGCTCAAAGCCGAGACCGCACCTGGCTTGGCAGCTCAAATCTACGTAGCGTCACTGGACCGGAACTTCCTGAGTGAGCGATTGGCTGTCAAGATTGAGGTTGAGGTAGAGATTGACCTCGGAGACCTCCTCGGAACCGACATCTCTTTGGATGAGCTGGAGGAAGAGGATGAGAGTGATAGCACGGAATCTCAGGAGTCTTCTGATTCTGAAGTTAGCGGTCCTGGAGAACTCATTACAGAAGAGCAACTCAGGCAGTTTGCGCCTCCTGCTGACATGCCCGATCCGGAACCTCCGGTCATTGTTGAGCCCGCTTCGGAACCGATGGTGCTGGACCCCGAAGCCCTGAAAGTAGCTCCGGTAGAAGAGACTGTGGTTGAGGAAGAGATTCCAGCGATGGAAGAGCCAGACCCGATTCCGGTTACAGATATTCCGGACCCGCGCTTCCCTCCTGTCCCGTTCCGTTGGGATTAGGCGAAAGCGGCTGCCATCATATTGTCGATGTTGGGAGTTTTCCCGACGCTGTTGAACACTGAGACGTCCGTGCCGCCTTGCTCAGCGATGAGCCGCCTGAGCCTCGTTCCGAGGTGTCTCTTGAGGTCATTCTGGTTAATCTGCAACCAGCCACAAGCAAGCTTGCTCAGCTTCCTGTAGTTGACAGCTCTCACGAAGTCCTCGTGCTTCGGCTTGCGCCCATTCTTCCAGTAGGCAGGGCGCTTCTTGTCGAGCGTCACCTCTTCAAGAGTCTTGCAGTACTTGTTCTCTACATACTGCTCGAACTCCGTGGGGATGATCTCCAGCGAGATGATACGGAGGTACGTTTGGTACCTATCGTCAAGACCTCGACTGAGCACACGGACGACCTCCCAGGTGTGCCGTGCTTCCTCTTCGTTCTGAGGGTCGACGCACATGTTGTGCAGTGACAGCTCTTGAACAGTAGCCGCATCTGCATGTGTTGGTCGGTCCAAACTGAGGGTCGTGACGAACCGCTCGAAATCCCGGTGAGGACCATCAGTCTCGACCTCCACGCTCGCCAACCGCGCTCGCGATTCATGCGTGTGGTGATGCAGAAGGTCCAGAGCCTCGTTGACGATGGCACGACGAGCGAGGTTCAGACGAATCTTCTCGTTCGTGATGTGCCAGTTCAATTGGAGCAGTCGACAGCCCTCCATCCACAGGTCTTCAGCGAAGTCCTCCAGACAGATGCCCCGGTCGTAGTTGGCGACGAACTGGAGCCGCTTGTACGCCATCGTCTTCGAGAAGGTCTTTAGCTTCAAAGCGAGCTTGGAGTACTGACGGGCATTGATTGGATCGAAGCACCATTCTTCCGCTTCGGCCTTTCGGAACATGTGGTCGCACTGCTCACCCGTCAGCCTGTCATAGATGAAGTAGACATCCTCACGGCTGACCTTGTGACGCCGCGCTACCGACCGAACGGACCGACTGCTACAGATAGCGTCCATGATCGCACGCCACAGATTCCTGTAGCCATTGGTGCGAGTGAACTGCGAGGCAATCTTCTCTTCGAGGAGCTTTGCCATTGGCCTACTCGTCAGACCCCGAAGATTCCGGCGCATCTCCCAAACGCCTCCCATGACATGGGAACGCACAAGCTCTGTGCACACCGCATCAGCCTGGGTAAGGCTCCAGGCTCTTCCATATGTGGCAATGAACTCGGTCAGAGCTTCCTTGAACATACAATCCTCCAAGCTTCAAGTATCAAGCTAGAACCACCAATTCCCGTTATACTTGAAAGCTGAAACGCTGTCAAGATAAATTTCCTGTTTCTTACGATAGCCCCCTCCGTCTTCTCTCATCCTTAATGAGTTTCGAGGCTTCGGACCGTCTGATGTTGTCTGGGGCTGGAATTCCCAGAGTCTTCAGCATCTTGAGTTGACGTTCCGTTGCTGGGATGTTGTTGAGTTTGTCCTGAATGATCTTCGAGGCTTGCCCCCTTGTCCAAGTTGGGTCAGCTTTGATACCCAACGATGCGAGCTTCTCTCTTTGTCTTTCTGTCGCGTCCTGGTCCTTCCACGCTTTGTCCTTGTTCTCTGTGGCAGCACCGGGGACCGGCGTAGGTGTGTCATCTTCCAGTACCTCCATGTCGTCGTCTTCGTCGTTGTCTGGACGTTGGGTCATCTCTGTGCCGCGAATCTTCCGGATGACGGCATTCACGTCTAGGAGGTACTTCCCTTCGTATTCGATTCCGTAGGTGGGTGTAGGCACCGCTCCTTGTAGGAAGTGAGGGAAGACGAGAGCTGTGTTCTCTATCGCGTCTTCAAGAGTCGGATCGACTATGATGTCGCGCAGCACGCCTCCGAACAGCTTCTTGAAGACGATCACTCCCTTCTCCAGATAGAACTTGTAGAGGGAGAGAACATCTGTCTCCAGCTCGTGCTGCCCATAGACCTGCATAGCCTGTCCTGGACCCAATAGAACAGCTCCAGACTGCCCTTGCAAAAGGACGACATGCGTCAATTCTTGAAGCTCCTTCAAGTCTACTGTCGCTGTAGCCTTCTTTCGTACAAAGGCAGGAGAGCTGTCTGGCTTCTGCACGATGTACCAGCGGCTCGTGCCTTTCAACGGGTTTTTCTTGAATTTGAGAGACTTACCCATCATCCACCTACAACTCGAACGCTTCTTTGATAAGCTGCGAGATCCCTTCCTCGGAGAGAGGGTAGTCCAGGGTGAACATCTTCAGCACCTTCATCCGATGCAAAAGAGCGAGCAACAGAGAGTTCCGGATGCTGACTGGGATGACATCCAGCATGCTCACGACCTTGTTCCGCACTCTCCGTAGCTTCAGCTCGTTGTTGGTTTCCTTGATCTTCGATACGATATCCTCGCTCCAAGCCAGCGTCTCTGTTGTAGGAACTCCGGAATCAAGGAGGTCTTCTACGTCAACCGCTGAAGACACGGTGTCCCCTAGCTTGAAGTCAGCGACGATGTTCTTGATCTTCTGGACCAAGGTATCTTTCTGCGTTGTCTTTTGAGTGATCCCCCAGATTTCCGGAATCGTACTGAGAACGATGTCTACAAGAGTCGTGGAGGTGACCATCTTCGCGTAGTCCTCCGTGCTGACCCTTCTGAGCTTCTCGGACGCATCCAGCATGTCATAGAGCATCTTCATGCTGCGGACGTTGTAGCCAGGAGTCGTCGGCGTCACAGAGAGCGCTGTGTGCACGACCTTGGCTATCCTGGCTACCAGAGACCGAAGCTCCCTTGTGTCTTTCTTCGGTAGCGCTGACCGACGGACCTTCTCCACCAAGCCCACGAACGTGTCTGTTTCCTTCGTGGAGATCGTCGTCTCCAGAATGCTGTTGAGCACTCCCTCTGTGAAGATAGACAGGTCGGGGACCTGCACACAGATGAAGCGAGAAGCTAGCGCCAGCTCCATGTAGAGCGACCCATAGGACTCAGGAGGGTTGACCGCTGCGAAGACGTACTCGACGCCGGTAGGCATGCCCATGACTGTCTTCTCCCGCACCAACTCGACGAGCTTGTGTTGGACCATCATGGTAGCGCGATTCAGCTCATCCAGGATGATCCCCTTCTTCCCCCAAATCGAGATGGGAGTGGGGACGTAGGACATCGGCTTACCTTCAGCTAGGTCTCGTGGGTTTGGATATCCCAGCAGCTCCTCGGCTTGAAGGTTGGGAACGTCGTACTTCTGGACTTGAGCGTCAGGACCAGACAGAGCCTTGATCAGGACCACAGCACCTTCGGTCTTAGCGGCACCGTGTGTCCCAATGAAGAGGACCGGTTGCTTGGCGACCATGGCTGCCAGAACCACAGGTTCGATGTCACCCCAACCGTATATCCCAAATTGCTCAAGCATTCTGCTCCACCCTACAAGAAACGATTCTTGAAGTCAAGGAAATTATCGTTCGATTTCCCTCAAGAGATTGATCTTCCTCGTCGCGATGCTCGACCACCCGTGTCGCTTCATACCTTCTCTTCTCTCCGTGCACAGAAGATAGACCTCCGTCTGCTTCGCTTGAAGAGTGTTGCGGTGCTCTGTGAGGAGTGTCCCGTCATCATCAGTGAGAATGAGGACCCGCTTGTAGCCCTCTTCCAGGATGTGACGTGCCACGGTATTGAAACAGGTGCCTTGGGATGTGAGCAGAATCTGTGTGTTCTTGGGGCGCTCCAAGAGAACTCCCGTCCCCGAGAATTGGTAGACCTTCCCCACATGCTGCTTCAAGTGTTGTACGATCCACGGGATGAAGAGGTACCAATGCCCCATGGATATAGACACATCTACATAGAGAGGCACCTTCTCCTCTGGTTTGTCCAGATGGAGATTCCAGGAGGTTGGAGGATACCCAGCTCCCATCATTACGATGTCTTGACGATGAATCTGGTAGGGGTAGACAGACTTCCCACGAAGTCCTGTATCCTGAAGAGCTGGTGTGCTCATGATGCAACCAATCAGAGAGGCGACTTGGTTGAGCTTGTAGGAGAGGTCTACAACCGCGTTCTGCACATCGGAGGCTAGATCGTCGAGAGTCATATCCCACGTTTCTTGTAGGAGCGCACCGTCCATACCGTCCAGGTTCACCTTCGGCACGACGATGGCGTGGAGGAGGTTGTTCCTGTTTCCACTCTGTGTCCACGCTGTGTCAGGTTCACCGCAAGGATCCTCCGAGTAGAGGGACTTCCCAGCCTCTAGCGCTTGCTCCACAGCAGTTTGGATGTCTTCTTTGGTAGGACCGTTGCTGTAGTCCTCTTCCATACCCTCGTAGTGGTCTATCTCTCCGTCTCTTTTCCCCTCGTTGGTTCCGATCTTCCCTGTGGCGGGGTCGATGGTATCGGAGTCTTCAAGAAACTCTTCTGCGGCTTCCTGTGATGCGGGGTTCCCCAAGACACCAATGGAGCCGTAGTCAGTGACACTCTCACAGGACTCCGTGCAAGGCTGCTCCTCCGCATCCAGTCGCTCCTCTTCGTCTGCTTTCTGTATGAGCCACAAAACGAGCCGTCTCCCCGCTTTCATCCACTCTTCGTAGTCCACATGGGCGTAGCTCTCCGAGTCGCCGTCGTAGAGTCGCTGGTGTAGACGGAGGATCTCACGTTTGTGTGGGTCTGGATAGCCTACCTCTTTCATCCAGGACTTGAACTTGTAGCTCGCTGGATAGAGGATGGTCTGGATGTCCTTCTCATCCTTGTAGTATTCCGTCAGGAACTTGGGACGCAAGAGCCTGTACAGAGGACCATTGATATAGGCGTCCTCCAGCAGACCACTTGCGTTGGCTGAGATCCCTTGGAGGCGAGCGAACTTCAAGCGTCGGATGAGATAGTGGTTGCGTTCATGTAGGAGGATGAAGAGGAGGTCTGTGGTGGAGCGTATGTAATTCTTGAAGAATTCTACTCCGATGAGCACTTCTCCAATGATGATGTTGCATTGCGCTGTCTGTACCTTGTCGTCGAATGCTACTCGATTGACGTAACGGAGGACGTTCGCACAATCACCGTAGGCTCCATGCAGATGGGAACTCACCTCTGGGTGTGTCAGGTACGAGAGGAGAAGCGCGGACGCCTTCTCTATCTCTCCCAAACCGAGCGCCGAATGGATCTCATGGAGCGCTGGGACCTTATCATTGGTATGAAGAATTCCGAGCATATGCCTCCAAGCCTATCAGGCTGAGCTTCAAAAAACAAGCAGATTATTACTTCAAGAATTACGATATGTTGGAGACTAATTTCCTATCCAGACTGTGCTGGGAGACCGGATACTACAGAATATTCGCTAATACTCTAGGACAATAGACCGGTGCGCGACGAGAGGATATTACTACATGACTTCGCCAACTTGAAGATGTTGAACTGCATGTCATCGATCCTCCACATACCCTTCCTGATGAGGTACTGTGTCAAAATCAGGGCTGCGAACTTCGGCACGCCAAGAGGTCTACCACGGTCCCCTGGGTGTTCAGATGCTAGCACCCTTAATCTTTTGACGAGTTCAGTTGGAAGTGTGACGCGGACTTCGGTTTCGGCGCGTTCGTCGAGTCCTGGGATGGCGAAGCTCTTCGCGACGAGTTGAGCGAGCTTCATGCTTCGGCTGCGGACTGCGGGGGCTTTGTACTCCAATGTAGCAAGGTCGACGGCTTCGGAACTCTTGCCGTTGGAAATCATCTCAGCAAACCTGTGTAGGTTGTCATGGCACGTGGGGCACAGGTATACGAGATTGTCTTTGGTGTCTTTTCCTCCTGCGGCTCGGGGGACTTTGTGGTGTTCATGTGCGAGTTTTCTTGGTTTCAACTGTTTGCAAATGTAGCAGGTGACCAATTGTACGCCCATGTCTTACGGACTCCTTGCTGGTAGTCAGGTCCCTCTAGCCTTAGAGTAGACCGGTAACATAAATCCTGAAAATCAGGAAATGTGACGGAAACACAAAACAAGGATTCAGATATGGATTTTACAGCAGAACAAGTAGGTGCCTAGCTTTGACTAGTTTTTTCAGATTTGAAGAGAGTTTGAGTGCCTTCAAGGAGATCATGTCCGTGAGAGTCAGTGTTTGTCCTGGCTGGATACCGAGACGGAGAACGACTCCCGTTGGGTAGTTGTTCTCTCCAATCTCCGGATAGTGTAAGCTGATCTCACCAGATGTGCCGTTCTTGACTGTGACACTTTGTGTAGCTAGAGCTTTCATGAGCTTGTGCATGACAGGAGTTTCCTTTCAGGTATAGATAACAAACTAGCGGGGCACACCTGTGCCAAAGGGAAGTTGAGACTCTTTGGCAGCATCGTAGTTTCCTAAGAGGTCGTAGAAATTGTCAAGGGTGAGAGTGAGCTTCCCCATGTTGTCTACGCCTGCGTTGAGCGGGATGTCGCCAACTCTGGGGGCACGTGTGGTTTGATTCCCACGAGCAGCAGAAGGAACCATGGCTGCCATCTTGTCCCTACCAATTAGGTTCCTGAGAACCTCTGGATTGATCTTTGTTGCTGCTCCAAGCTTCGCCTCATTCATGAGGGTTGCGATTCCTCCAGGGGCTGGAGCAATAGCTGATGAGAGGTCCGCCGTTCGTCGTTCGTCCATGAAACGTTGACCAGCGTCTATAGCAACCTCTTCTCCACCAGCCACAGGTGTAGCTGCTTGAGCTGAGCGTTCTGCCAGCATGCGATCCGCAGCCGCTAGAGCTGCTTCATCCTCTCTTTTGGACTTCGACTTGGCGCGCTCTGCTATGGTCTCGCCTTTAGCTGCTGCGATGCGATGCTTCAAGGATTTGAGAGAGGCTCCTGTTCGAGCGGCACGGAGCTTCAGCGCTCCCTCAATAGCTTCCGGAGAGGCTCCCTTTGCTTGTAGAGCTTTGGAGATGTCGGCTGCGAGGTCTGGACGTCCCCACATGAGGCCAATGGGGCTCTTTCCGTTGTACCTCATCTTGTCGAGGTCGGAAGCTGATTTGCCTTCCAGGTCGCTAGGCATACCCCCTGTTATTTGATCTAGCATGTCTTTTCTGGCTGCTGTACCGCCAGAAGCAACCACATTCTCAAAGCGTCGGTCCCACAGTCCACCAGTGACCGCACGGAGTCCTCTACTTAGGAGGTCTTTCCGCTGAGGTCCCTTGGTGACCTTCAGTTCTCCAGCTTCGATGTCTTTCTTCTCTCGCTTGGCAATCGCCTCTTCTACACGTTGGGATTCTTCTCTCCACTCTAGGATGCTCTTATCCGTCTTGGCTATACGACGAGCAATCCGCTCGGAAACGAGCAGAGTTCCTGCGAGAGCTGCGAAGGGTGCCGCGAGAGCTGCACCGGCTTTGAGAGCTACGCCTGCTTTCCCGACGAGACCCAAGACGTTGGCGATAAGACCGCCTCCACCGCCCATAGCAGCGCCGAGAGCGAACTTCCCTGCCGTGACCCCAGAAGCCAGGAACGCGGCTCCCATGCCCCCAAGAGAGCGCATAATGCCGCCGCCACCGCCTCCTCCAGCAAGAGCCATGGCACCCCCACCCCCCCCACCACCCCCCCGAAGAAGACCCCCCACCGCCGAAGCCCCGCC